>Ga0075362_10000015_pt1 | contig 84026 bp, 74 predicted proteins | sample EndMetdeltDD1762_FD_71397 | JGI IMG/M metagenome (GOLD analysis project Ga0075362, IMG submission 71397) | Populus endosphere microbial communities from Tennessee, USA - Endosphere MetaG P. deltoides DD176-2 | ecosystem: Host-associated > Plants > Roots > Endosphere | place: USA: Tennessee...
GCACGCGCGTGCCGATGATCAACTGGTCGGGGGCCGAGCGTGCGCGCGGCGATTACATGTTCCACCTTCAGGTCGGCTCACATGAAGACGAATCGCTGCTGATCGCGCGCCACCTCGCCGCTATCGGCGCGAAGCGCGCGGCTGTCGTTCATGACCTTTCGCCGATAGGCGACCGGCATCTTGAGTATCTGGCGATTGAAGGCACGATCGCCGGGCTGGAAATCGTCGCGGCCGTGGGGATTGACCCTTTGGCGAGCGAAGCGGGCGATGCGGTGCGGCAGGCGCTTGAGGCAAGTCCGCAAGCCTTCGTCTATTTTGGCCTTGGGCTCTCAGCGCCCGCAGTAGCCCAGGCTCTGACAGAGAGCGGCTGGGCCGGGCCACGAATCATGAATGCAGCGGGCATGCGCGGCCACGATCCGGCCTTTGCGGCCAAGATCGAGGGCTGGATTTATCCAGATCTCTATTCGGATCATAATCGCACGCTTGCCGCCGTGCGTGATCTCGCGGCGCCGGCCTTCCGCTCGGCAGTGGGGCATGACATTGCCCGGCTGGTGGCCGAAGGGCTGGCCCGCGCTCCCGAATTGACGCGCGACGGCGTCCGGCTGGGGCTCGAGCAAGTCAAATGGCTGCCTGCTGCGGAAGGCAAGGATGGCACTCTGCTGGGTTTCGGCGTCCATGATCGCGGCGCGTTGCATGGCCAATACCTCGTCTTGCGCCAATGGCGGCATGGCCGCAGCGTGGAGATTTTGAACACGAGGCGCGGGCAGTTTCGCAAACCGGGTTCTCGCCTGGCGCTATTCCACGATGCGGTATTTCGGCTGCGGTAGTGATGAATGCGCTATGCACGCGGCGTCCACTTCTCCAAGGCAGGTTGATGGAAATGGAGCGAGGAATATGGCAAGTCAGGCGAAAGAAAGATATTTGATGGCTGCAGGGGCAGTCATGCTGGCGTTGGCATCAGCTGCGCATGCCCAGACCAGCGAAACGGCGGGCATGCCGGCCATCAAGATCGCAGTGGCAGAATTTGACCGGGCTGCAGCATTCTATGGCGCACTCGGCATGCACCTGAGCGCCCGCCACAACGATCATGAAACATCCCTGAACTGGAATGATCCTGCGCAAGGTTCCGCCATTGTCATGGTGCGAGACAGCACCGGCCGGTTTATCCGGGGCGGGGCATCGATCGTCATCCGGGTGGCAGATATGGGCGCCGCGCTCGATCGGCTGAAGGCGGCCGGGTTCGATGGATTTGCCGCGCCGCGTATCCGGCCCGGCTTTACCACGCTCGACATCCGCGATCCCGATGGCAACGCGATCGAGCTGATTGACCAGACACCGGTCCCCGCAAAGTAGCGCAAGTGCCAATCAAATTTTCCGCATTGTGGAATTGCCGAACGGGTGCATGATGGTCGCGGCCGAATGGCCAGAATTGATCAGCCTGACGAACAGGTCTGACTGGGTCGAGGATTAACAACGTTGGCTGTATCGGAAGATCGATTGCGCTTGATTGGCATGCGGCGGATAATGCTCTTCGCAGCCGCAATTGGGGCAATCCTTTCCTTAGGTTGGAGCATGGTGCCCGGCCGGGGTGAAGCCGCGCCCGCTGCCAGCGAACAGGGCCTCCGGCCAGTCGGCTTCCGCCGTCTCAACGAAGCGCAATACATTCGATCGATCGAGCAGATTTTCGGAGCCGAAATAACGGTGCCCGGTCGTTTCGATCCTACCCGGCGCGAAGATGGCTTGATGGCGATTGGCGCAGGCCGGGTAACTGTTTCGTCCTCCGGCATCGAGCAATACGAGCTTCGCGCCCGCGAGATTTCCGCGCAGGTTCTGTCCGACAGCCATCGCGCGGCCATGGCGGCCTGCGCGGCGAAAGACTCCATCACTTTTGACCAGACTTGCGCCGCCGGATTCTTTTCCCGCTACGGCCGGATGCTCTATCGTCGTCCGTTGACCGACAAGGAACTGGCGGCAACAGTCGGTCTGGCGCAGGCGGCCACTGCCGCCTCCGGCAGTTTTGCCCGAGGCCTGGAAACTGGGCTTTCCCGGCTGCTTCTCTCACCTCATTTCATTTTCCGCGTAGAAACGGATGAGATTGACCCTGCACGCGGCGGTGGGCGCAGGCTCGACAGCTATTCGCTCGCCACGCGTCTCAGTTTCTTGCTGTGGGATGCTCCGCCGGACGCGGCGCTGCTCGACGCTGCGGCTGCCGGCGACTTGCATAATACTGCCAAGCTGGGCCGCCAGGTCGACCGCCTGATGGCCGACGCGCGGTTCGAGCAGGGCGTACGAGCGTTTTTCTCCGACATGCTGGGATACGAACAGTTTCAGGGACTGTCGAAAGACCAGGCGATTTTTCCGAAGTTCAGTTCGCAAATGGCCAAGGATGCGCAGGAGCAGTCGCTGCGCACGATCGTCGATCATCTTGTTACCCGCAAGGGTGACTATCGCGATCTGTTTACCACCAAGCGGACATTCATGAACCGCAATCTGGGCGCGCTCTACAAGGTGCCAGTCGATCCGGGCGCCATGGAGGGTTGGTCTCCCTATGTTTTCGGGCCTAAGGATCCGCGCGCCGGGTTTCTCACGCTGGCGGCTTTCCTCATGCTCGATCCCACGCATGAAGGCCGCAGTTCGCCGACGATCCGGGGCAAGTCGGTGCGCGAATTCCTGCTTTGCCAACCAGTGCCGCAGCCACCGCCCAACGTCGATTTCGCCGCAGCCGAGGATGTGCATAATCCCTTGCGCCGCACTGCACGCCAGCGCCTGGAAATCCACGGGGAAAATCCGGCATGCGCAGGCTGTCATGCGCTGACCGATCCAATCGGGCTTTCGATGGAGAACTACGATGCATTCGGCGAATTTCGCACGCACGAGAATCAGGCTCTGATCGACGCGAGCGGCACTTTCGACGACAAGCCCTATAATGGCCTGCTCGAGTTGTCGAAGCTACTGCGGGACAGTCCGGAGGTGCCGCGCTGCCTCGTGCGCCGGACGTTTGAATATGGCATGGGTCGACCGACGGGCCCCGCCGATGCGGCTTGGCTGGACGCCGCTACGGCATCTTTCGGACAGGATGGCTTCCGCCTCGCCGCCTTGCTGCGCCGCGTGGCCACCAGCCCCGCCTTTGCCGGCGTAACTGATATCCCCGCCCCGGCCTCCCGGGTTGCGGCGAAGTAATGAAAGGGAGAGCGGCATGAGCGACTGGACCAGGCGCAATCTGCTTCGCGGCATGATGAGGGGCTCTGCCGTAGTGGTCGGCCTGCCGCTGCTCGACTTGTTCCTTGATGGTAACGGTGAGGCCATGGCGGCAACCGGGGCACCGATCCCCACGCGCTTTGGTACTTGGTTCTGGGGCTGCGGCGTCAACGCCGCGCGCTGGTTTCCAAGCAAGCTCGGCCGCGACTATGACCTCAAGGACGAATTGAAACCGATTGCGCCATTCCGCGACAAAGTCAGTGTGTTTTCCAATTTCAACTGCACGCTCGATGGCAAGCCGAATCTGGTTCACTGGTCGGGGATCATGGCGACTCTGGCCGGGTGCGCGCCGATGAAGGGCGGAGTTGGCGGAGGCAGCACCGATTTGCCGACGCTGGACTGCCTGATTTCGGATGCGATCGGCAAAGGCACGCGCTTCCAGTCGCTCGAAGCCGCTTGTACCGGCGATCCGAGCGTGAGCTACAGCATGCGCGCAGGCTCGACAGTGAACCCCAGCGAAGTCGATCCGGTGAACCTCTATCGTCGACTGTTCGGCGCAGGCTTCCAAGATCCCAACAAGGCCGATTTCACCCCCGATCCCAAAATCATGCTCCGACAGAGCGTGCTCAGTTCGGTCAAGGAGGAACGGGACGACCTGCTGCGCGCCATCGGCAGCGCCGACCGGCAGCGGGTGGATCAGTATTTCACTTCGGTTCGTCAGGTTGAACAGCAACTCGGCGCCATGCTTGAAAAGCCGGCGCCCGCAGACGCTTGCCAGGTGCTGGCGGAACCGGGCAAGGTGGCGCTGGGACCGACTTGGGAATCTGCCGTCAATACGCATGATCTCCTCGCCCGGCTTCTGGTCATGGCGCTCGCCTGCAACCAAACGCGCGTATTCAACCTCGCGCTGTCGACTGCAGGTTCAAACTTGCGCAGGACCGGCGAGGCCGTCGCGCTGCATGAGCTGACGCATGAGGAAGCTGTCGATGAAAAGCTTGGCTATCAGCCGAAGGCGACCTTCTTCATCGAGAGGAGCATGGAGACATTTGCGACCATGCTGAAGCTGATGGATGAAGTCAAAGAGGGCGACGGGACTTTGCTTGACCACAGCCTTGTGCTCGGCACGTCGGAAAGCAATTTTGCCAAGATTCACTCGGTCGACAGCCTGCCGATCCTTGTGGCGGGAAGTGCGGGCGGTGCCTGGAAGCAGGGTCAGCACATTTCTGGCAATGGCGAGCCATGTTCGCGCATTGGCCTGACAATTCAGCAGGTGCTCGGCATGCCTGTCACCGCCTGGGGAGACGGCGCCCTGCGCGCAACCAGGCCAATCAGCGAGGTCATCGCCTGAATGAAGAAAATGTCCATCATCATTGAACCGGGAATGGCAGCGCGCCCGCACTTGTCCATGGTCCCACGGGAGAGCGAATTGAAATGAGAAAGCTGGAATTGCGAAGTGGCGGCGTGATCGCTCTTGTGGCGGGTCTTGCCCTGATCAGCGTGCATCAGGCGGGCATTGGGGAGCCTGTCCAGCCCGCGCCGACGGCGAGCGCAGCGCCGATGGACAAGGCTGAAGCCGACGGGATCATTTTCGAGCGGCAGCAACTCATGCTGCAGATCGACAGGCAGGCCAAGGCGCTGGGAATGATCGCGGCGGGCACAGCGCCGCCAGACAAATTGGCTGAGACGACCCGCGCGATTGCGCAAGCGGCGAAAGAATCCGTCGAGGCATTCCGGCCTGTGGTCCCTGGCGGACGCGCGAAGGCTGAAGTCTGGTCACAACATGATGAATTTCAGCAGGCAATGGAAGCGTTCGCCCGTAATGCCGACAGGATGGCCAAGGCGGGCGAAACGGGCAATGTTGGCGCAGTGACTGGCCTGATGGTCGAAGCCATGCCGTGCAAGCAGTGCCATGATCGCTATCGCGGCCCCAAGCCGTCGTGATTCTTATGAAACCTGTAATTGGAGTGCCAATGCGAAATCTGTTCTGGAAAGCGCCGTTCTTGTTGCTTGGCGCCGCCGCCACAATCGCGGCAACGCCGGCCGATTCGATCCGCAGCCGCGTTGCGGGCTACCGTGCCTTGGGCGCCGCTTTCAAGGCAACAAATGATCTGGTTCGCGCCGGTAATTTCGTCTCGCCTGGCCTGCGCCAGGCCGCTGGCCAGATTTCAGCGGCCTCCCGGGGCCAGTATGGCTGGTTTCCGGCCGGTAGCGGTCCACAGTCGCGGCTGAAAACTGCCGCCAGGGCAGAAATCTGGTCGCGCACAGCCGAATTCCGTGCGGCGCAGGATGCTTTTGCGCGGCAGGCGGCAACATTCGAGCGGATTGCAGCCAGCGGCAACGAAGCGGCGATCCGATCGGGCGTGCGCCAGCTCGGTGCCAGCTGCAAGGGCTGCCATGACACCTTCAGAGTGGCTGACGATTGAGCGCAAGCGAACTCGAAATATGGGAGAAGCATGATGGGCAAAGGTAAATTCGGCCTCCAGCCCTGCCTGGTAAGGCATGGGGCCGCGGCTCTGGCTCTTGCCAGTGGCTTTGCTTTCTCAGCGCCAGCGCACGCGCAGTATTATGTAGGCCCCAGCTACCTGCGCATGCCAGGCGTCGAGGCTGGGCCTAACTCCCCAGATCGCTACCGCAACTGGGTGCGCGCGGAAGCGAACTACTGGACGCTCAAGCCATTGCGGCATCAGGGACGCGGTCGGTTCAATGCACTCACATTCACGACCTCGCGCGCGCCGCAGAAGGGCCCCGATGTCTTGTCGCTCGCGGTCGCAAAGACCAGCCCCGCGCTGCCTGCGCTGATGCAGAAGTGTCAGCGCGGAGAACGCATTGCCCGCATCGATTATGCCGAATCCGCGGAAATGACGCGGGTCGTGTGGGAGGATGCGCCGCGTCCGCGCGATGTTCCGGAATTTTACGAGTTTGCGCTCAAGAACGTGACGCTGAGCTGCCCGGTTGTGGCTGACGCTCCCGAGCAGGCATTTCGGCTCAGTTTCGAGGACATCGAATGGATAAACTCGCGCTTTGAGGCCGAGCCGCGCGTTTTGAGCGACAGTCCGGCCAAACTTGCTCCCGTCACGCCCGCCGGCATGCGCAAGGTTTTCGTGGTCCATTGGCTCAGCGCGATTGCCGACAGCCGGGCCGATCAATGCCCGACAATGAATGTCAAACCCACCGACGCGGACTACTACGCGCTGATGTCGACAGAACGCGCCGCCGAGCAACGAGCCAATCTGGCAGCGCAAGGCGGCGTGACGACCAATGAGCTGGGCTTTCGCGGCCCGGGCGAAATGGATGTCACCAAACTGCCTGGCATTGTTGCCGACCCCGGTTTCCGCAAGCCCGAAGTCGAAGTCGTGCGCGGCTTCAACCTTGACGGTGACGATGGCACTGGTGAGCCTCCGGCTCATACGCGCAAGCATCGCAATTACATCTCGCCGGATGGCCGCCGCGGCATCGACAACCAGCTATTTTCGGTCATCGGGTGCATCTCCAACTGGCGGCGGACAGGCTTCCAGCCCAACCTGTCGAACGAAATGCGACGAGCGGGCGCCCTGTCCATGCTCTTCGTTATCAGCGGCATCGACGATGAGCGCAATGACAGCGATGTCGATGTGACCGTGACGTACAGCACCGATCCGATGCGGCGCGACGGCGGCTCCAAGATTATCCTGCCCGACTTCACTTTCAGGCTGAATCCGGCGCCAGAATACAGCAAGGCCTACGCTCGCTTCAAGGGGCGGATGGTGGACGGGGTGATCATGACTGATCCGATCGACACTTTCCTGCTGCGCGAAAGCAAGCTCTCGAACGTGACGGAGTTCTATAAGGCCCGGTTGCAGATCGAGCTGAAATCCGATGGAACAATGGCAGCCGTTCTAGGCGGCTATCTCGACTGGCGTTCGTATGTCCACGAGGCCTTTGCCATGGGCGCGGCCTATGAAACCACGATCGGATTTCCGATACCGGGCATGTACAACGAAGTCCGGCGCGCGGCGGACGGTCTGAAGGATTCCGTCACCGGCGAGTTCAACGGTATTTCGGCTGCCTGGGAATTCGAGGGCGTTCCCGCCTTCATTCCGCACGTGCAGGAACAGGCGCTGCTGGAAGGGAAAATTGCAGATCTCGCGAAGGCGGGCAGCGACAGCAAGGGGGCCAGCGGCAGGGGCAGTGTTGCACAGGCCCGCTGACCATTCGCCAATGAGCTTGCGCGCATGAAAAAAGGGCCGGCGTTTTGGCGCCGGCCCTTTTCCATCTGTACGTTTGCAATCAGAACTTCTTGGAGAGGCCGACGCGGACAAGGCGGCCGAGGGTAAAGCCGTTGGCAAACCCGTTGAAGGTCGCCAGCTGCCCGCGGAAGATCGGAGGATCCTTGTCGAACACGTTGTCGATGTTGAGCGAAAGGGAAAGATCTTTCGCAATCCTGCTCTCACCTGGCACTTTGTAGAGAAAGAAGAGGTTGAAGACGTTATAGGAATCAACACGAGATTGCTGGGCATTCGACGCGGTAGGCACAATGGCATAGCCCTGCGAGTGATTCCAAGTGACCTGACCCCGCAGGTTGCCGACTTCGGCGCCCAGAGTCGCCTGCAGACGCAGCCTGGTGGTGTCATTCTCGACTATGGAAACGATCGGTGCGGCGTCGCTGGCCTGCTGCTTGAATGTCAGCACATAGTTGCCCGCAACATCCGCGAAGACCGCGCCGAAGCCTGTTTCCTTGCGCATGCGTGCATAGAAATCGAGACCCGTGGTCAGAATGCGGCGCAGGTTGGTCGATCGAACGTCGAGGATCGAATAGACCGAACTGAAGTCGCCATTCGGAAGAGCGGCAATCGTCTGCGCCGCATTGAGCGAGCCCTGGCCTGCGAGCGCGTCGTAAAAGGCCTTCAGGTTCGCATTGTTCTGCGCATCCGTGAGAGCCGGATCATAGGTGATGAGACGATCCGAATAATCGAGGTAAAGCCGTGTATCGACGACCGCAGGTGCCGCGATGACGTTCTTCACATCGAGCGAATAGTAAGTAAGACCCGCCGAGAATCCTTCGAGCACCGGCGGCTTGATGTCGAAGCCAATCGACCAGGTCTTCGCCGTCTGCGGCTTCAGCGGGAACTTCGGCCCGTTGAACGCCAGCGTGTTGAACCGGCTTCCCGTCACCGGAACCCCAGGCCTGACATTAGGCCTGGTGAACTGGGAGACGGTGGCGAAGTTCGGCAAGGGATCTGCAAGCAGCGAGATACCCGCCGCCTGGAACGCCGTTCCCCAGTTGCCGCGAAGCTTCAGCCAGTCGACCGGAGCGAAATTGACGCCGATCTTCGGATTGAAGGTGCTGCCGAAGTCGCTGTAATGGTCATAGCGGCCCGAGGCGTTGACAGTCAGCTCGCCAAGGCCGGTGCCATTGCCGAACACCGGAATGTTCAGCTCGCCGAAGACCGACGTGATATCACGCGACTGGTGATTGTCGGTAATTCCGGCAATGCCGGCCGCAGTGAAGAAGCTGGAAGGGCTGGAGAAGCCGATATAGCCTTCGCGCAGGAACTCGGCGCCCATGGCAACCCGGACCTTGCCAGCGGGTAGATCGAACAGTGGCCCGTCGACGATTGCGCGGGCGTTGATCAGATCGTGGCGGGCGCGGCCATAGCTGAACCAGTCGAGGGCATTGGCAAGCGTCGAGGTATTGACCGGGTTGGCGAGATTGACCGGATCGAAAGTACCGGCAGTCGCCGCCAAGCTGATCACTGCTGCATTCACGCTCTGCGTGCGCAGCTTGGCATCGCCAACGCCATAGTTGAAAATGGCGTTCATCTGCCAGCCGCCACCGATGTTCCACTTCAGCTCAGGCGTGATGCCATAGGATTCGAGCGACGACACGGATGGCGGCGCATCGCCGTAGATAGAAGAAAGGTTGAAGAAGAACGTCTCCGAGGTGGGATTGCCGGGCAGCGCCAGGAAATAGGGGCTGGTGTTGCGCACCGTGACGCCCGAAGTCAGCGCAAGCGGCCCGAAGGTCGATTCAGTCGTGCGGTGGACATAGTAAGCCTTGACGCCGAAAGTCACCGGGCCGCCGGTGTCGACTTGCACGCTGGCCAGGACGCTGTGCTTTTCCTCTTCGGGATAGAACGACTGGAGTTCGGTGTTGTCGCAGCGGTTGCCAAGGCCAGCGGTCAGGCCGGGCTGGGCATAGGTCGTGGTAACACCGGCAACTGTGGCGCGCACGCTGCCCACTCGGCAGGCGATGTCGGACGGCACATTGTTGATCCAGTCGCGGCTCTGCGAAAAGTCACGGTCAAGGCCAAGCAAGTCGTCGTGCTTGGTGTAATCGTAGGCGACATAGGCAGAAACATTGCCAATGGTCTTTCCGGCAATGATGCTGGCGTTGTATTGCTTGTAGGCGTCGGCAAATCCGATGCTGCCCTTCACTTCGACGCCATCGAAACGGCGACGAGTGATAAAGTTGATCACGCCGCCGATGGCGTCGGAACCATAAGTCGCCGAGCCGCCGTCAGTGATCACGTCAACCCGCTCGACCGCATTGGGCGAGATCGCGTCGATGTCCATGGTCGACTGGCGCACGCCCATGCCGGGCAGGCGATGACCATCGACCAGCACCAGCGTGCTGGCACTGCTGGACGCGGTGTTGCCCAGATAGCGCAGCGACGGGCGGTTGACGGTGATGTTGACGCCGTTAGTGCCGCGTATCGAGGAATAGGCCATGAAGGTGCCGGCCTGGGGGACTGAGGCCAGCAGGTCAGACGTATTGACCGCGCCGATTGCCGCGATCTTGCTCTGGTCGACTGCAATGGTCTGCGATCCGCCTGGCGCAATGCCGCGGATCAGCGTACCGGTAACGACGATATCGCCGCTGTCTTCTGCCTCATCGGCCGCGGCAGGAGCCTGCTGCGCGAATGCCGGCGTGGCTACAGACAGCAAGCTGGCGCTCGCCAGCGCGAGTGTACGAAACTTAAACAAAATGGATCCCCTCACCTGAAAACTTGATGCCTGACCCACTAGCAATTTGCACTTACATTGTGAATGCAATTTAAGCGCGAAGTTACAACAGCGTAACTAATGTCCTAAATTTGCCAAGGGATTGTGATATAATCGCAACACCCGATCTGGAGCGAGGAAATCTGAGCTATGGGGAGCGCTGAACAGCAACCACGCATTGCTATGGTCACCGGCGCCAGCCGGGGCATCGGCAAGGCAATTGCCATCGAACTGGCCGCTGCGGGTTTCGCGGTGGCGATAACCGCCCGCACGGTGCGTGAGGGCGAACAGAGAGAGCATTCTTCGACGCTCAGGAAAACAGACACGACACCGCTGCCGGGCAGCCTCGACAGCACTTTGGAAGAAATTGGCAAGCTCGGCGGCAAAGCCTTGGCGTTCGCTGCCGACCTGCTGGAGCACGGCACTCTTGGCGCAGCGACGGTCAAAGTGATCGAGCACTTTGGACGGCTCGATGTCTTGGTCCACTGCGGGCGATATGTCGGACCCGGGCACATGGACTTGTTCCTCGATACGCCTATCGACATCCTGCGAAAGCACCTGGAGGCCAATTGTCTCGGCCCGATGGTGATGAACCAGATCGCCATACCGCAAATGCTGCGACAAGGCAGCGGCACGATTGTTCACATCACCTCATCGGCGGGGTTCGACACACCGGCCAAGCCCGCCGGGCAAGGCGGATGGGGCATGGGCTATGGCATTTCCAAGGCCGCGTTCCATCGCACCGCAGGCATCCTGCACACCGAACTGGGAGGTAACGGGCTGAACTTCTTCAATGTCCAGCCGGGCTTCGTCGTCACTGAACGAATGAAGCAGGATATGGGCGAGTTCGGATTTGGCACGAGCGGCGCCGCGCCGATCGTTCCCGCCACAGTCGTGCGGTGGCTGTGCACTGACCCGGAAGCCAGGCAATATTCCGGCAAGACGATTGCCGCCCAGCCTTTCTGCCATGCACGCGGACTGCTGCGGGGCTGGCCAGGCCCAGCGACATCCGGGCCAAGCATATTGGACGTGTGAACCTAGCCAACCAGTCCGGCTCACCAGCGGGTCACATGGCGACGGCGTCGCGCTTGAATGTCGGCGTTTCCATGTTCCCCTTGGGGATCGGCGCAATCACTTTGCGAAGCGTGCGCTTGGGGCCGTTGAGTTCGACATTCGAGCGGGCATGCTGGAGAGCGATATTGTCGATCACCAGCAGGTCGCCGTCCTGCCAGACATGCTCGTAAACCGCGTCGGGCGCGTAAAGATACGAGAACAGTTCCTGCAGCAGTGCTTCGCTTTCCTCAGGCTCGAAACCGACCAGCTGGCGTGTGGTCTGCTGGCTGACGTAGAGCACGGGCTTGCCAGTCCGGGGATGGGTGATCACGGCCGGTTTGACGTTGGAAACATCGCGCTCGCGGTGCGCCCGGAGGAGATCATCGCCGCCGCGACTGAACACGGTTCCGGTAACATGCAGTGCCTCGAGCTTTTCCACGCGTGCCTTCAAGTCTGCCGGCAGCCGCTGCCATGCAGCTGCGCCGCTGGCCAGCGAGGTGGTGGCTGCGCCAGGCTCAACCAGCTTGCCGTAGAGCGAAAGCACTTGCGAAGGGTCGGAAAACCACATCTGATCGGCGTGGAACAGCAGGCGGCCATAAGGCGCCGCCCCATCCTTTTCGGTATTGGAAACGTATTTGGGGGCGGGCTGGTCAGCGCGGACATCGTCGTCACCGTAAAGCATCCTGCACAAGCGGTCCTGCGTCTGGTTTTCAATATCCAGGCCGCGAAACACCAGGGCGCCGCGCTCGTCGAACAAGTGCCGCAGCGCGGCGCGGGTCTCGGCGTCAAAATCCGTAGTCAGATCCAGGCCAGTGATAACTGTGCCGAAGGCATCGATCAGGTTGTGGGCTTCGAATTGCGGCATTGTTTTTTGCTCCTCTGCCGGGCCGGAGAACGGCTGCGTGCTATGGCTCGAATTTGACAAGTACCAGACAACTAGTTCACACGGTCCTGCGCGCTGCGCCGCGCGGCCAGCAGGCAATGCATGACGCCAAGAACAAGCCCCACGCAAGACATCAGTAGCGCATAGCGCAGGCTTTCGGTGCCATAGCTGGGTTGCAGCAGATCGCTGGCTAGTCCAATCAGGTAAGGCCCGGCGCCCATGCCAAGCAGCGAGCTGGCAAACAGGACCAGCGCGATAGCCGCAGCCCGGCGGTTTGATTCCGCGAACGAATGGGCGGCTGCGAGCAGGACTCCCGATCCCAGCCCTGAAAAGAAATTGGCAGCCACTTTCAACACCAGAACCATGACGACCGAGGGGCTGAGGAAGAGCCAGACAAACAGCGGCAGACTTATCCCATAGCCGAGTGCGGGAATCCATAATTCCCACCGCGGATCCCGTTTGACCAGCATGGCTGACATCGCCCCGCCGGTAAGGAGGCCGACAATGCCGCTGACCAGTGTCGCGGCGCCCAGCCAAGCGCCCGCTTGCGCGATGTTGAGGCCATAGCTGCGCATCAGGAAGCTCGGCATCCATTGCGTTATGCCGTAAGTGCAGATCGAGCAGAGCGAGAGAGCCAGTGTCAGGTGGATCAGCGCCGGGCGCCGCAGCAACGAGCCAAACGAGCTGACCATGGATTCTCGCGGCGCATTGCCTGTCAGCGGTCGGGCAGGTTCGCGGATGGTCACAAGCGCCAGCAGCGCCACAGGCACACCGCACAGGCCGACGATCATTAGCGAAGTTCTCCAGCCGTAATTGTGCGCCAGTATGCCGACAAACATCAGCCCGCCGCTCACGCCGAGCGCCGAACCGGTTTGAAAAATGCTGACCGCAAGGCCACGGCGTTCTCTGGGGAAATAGTCGCTGATCAGCGAATGGGCAGTCGGGATGCATCCGGCTTCGCCCACGCCCACGCCCATGCGGGCAAGAAAGAGAAGCGGGAAATTGCGCGCCATGCCGCTGAGCGAAGTAAGCGCGCTCCATGCCACCAGGCAGGCGGCGATGAGTTTGACGCGCGGCGCCCGGTCCGCCAGCCAGGCCAGCGGCAGGCCCATGGTGCAATAGAACAACGCAAAGGCAAGGCCAGTCAGCAAGCCCAGCTGCCCATCGCTCAGCTTGAGCTCTGCCTTGATCGGCTCCATCAGGATCGCCAGGGCCATGCGGTCCATGTAGCAAAACAGATTGATCACTGTGAGAGTCGCGAGCGCGCGCCATGCAGCAGGCGATACGGATCCTGTGCTGGCAGCGGTCATGCAATTCTCCCAAGTGTCGCTTTTGCTTTTCGCACCGGGAACAAGACATGTCTTCGCCCCTGAGTTAGGCACAGGTTACCCGCTAATGGCGGCTGGTCCAGCCTTTCCGCAATCCCCCTGGCAACGCGCCGCGCTTAGGCGCGTTCCTTCACTTCGAATCTGACGGAGTCGCTCTCGTCCGGCCCGATCGTGGATATTCCCCTCGCAGCCCAATTGCTGCGTTTGTTGAAACCGATAGCCAGCGAAATGTCGCCAAACCATAAGATCATAGGGGATTGCCACGCGGCCCGGGCGGCGGCGCAATAGGTGGGTGCAATGCCTCGCTAACCACTGTCAGCTTCTTCGAACGCAACTTCGAATTCGGTGACGGGCGCTGATCGACCAAACTGAGGACGAAGGACGGTGAAGTTGCCGCTTGAGCGGTCGTGTTTCCTCAGGTTGTGATAATGCTGAGCCGACGAAACGCGCAGGCCGGGGATTCCTTCGCGCTCCATCGCCCGCCGCCACGAGACAAATTCTTCCATTGAAAGCTCGTACCGTGTCAGAGCTTCGTCGATTGTCAGCAACCCACCATCAACTGCGGCGACCACCTCGGCCTTCCGCCGGGCGACCCACCGCGTCGTTCTTGCGGGGGGCAGTGTGCCCAAGGTGAGAACTTCACCCATTGGACCAATGACGCTTACGGCGCGGACATTTCTATATTCGGACATGATTCAGGACCTCGTTTTCAGGCCCCCTGGCTCCTCGATATTCGGTCTGGATGGTTAATTTGAATTGAATCGCGGCTTCCACTCGCCTTGTGCAAAGTGCAGCCTGGCGACGCGCATATTGGGCCTGCCACACACTGCAAACCGGTGCATTCAATCTGACGATGCCGGGACGGGGCGTGGAGCGGATTGTTGATCGATACGCGATTGGTTCAGGTCGGCCCATAGAGCACGCGGGTCGCAGCAGCAGTCGCAGAAGCGCGATTTTCAACCCCGATCTTGATGAAGATCTGCTCGAGGTGCTTGTTGATTGTGCGGGCACTGATGTTGAGAATTTCGGCCATGTCCTTGTTCGATTTGCCCCGAGCGGTCCACAGCAGGACGTCAGCCTCACGCGGGGTAAGCCCGAATGACTGGCGCAGAAGCTGTGGCTCTACGCCTTCAACAGTACGCGATAACCGGAAGAGAAATTCGTCCGCTCCTGTGCGGCCAAGCGGGGCAAGCTGGAATCGCTGTTCGCCGCAGTCGAGGATGCGTCTCGCATCATCGTCAGCAAGCACCATGTCCCGCACGAGGCGATAAAGTTCGTCAGCCACCGCGAAGCCTTGCTCATCGATGAAATGTCTCGCGTCCGGAGTGGACCATGTGATTTTGCCGCTGTCATCGCAGGCGATCAGCCGTCCGCCAGTGGTACCAAGTGCCGTGAGGGCACTGCGGGTGGCCAAAGCATTGCCAAGGTGCACGCGAATGCGTGCAGCGAGAACATCCAGCTCTAGTGGCTTGGTCACATAGTCGACCCCGCCAACTTCCAGTCCCTTAATCACATGCGACGTATCGGAAAGGCCCGTCATGAAAATGACTGGCAAATGGGCGGCACCCGCACGCTGCTTGAGCTGCCTGCACGTTTCGAATCCGTCCATCCCGGCCATCACCGCATCAAGCAGGACGATGTCCGGGGAAATCGCGTCCAGCCTTACCAGCGCCTCCTCGCCACTGCGTGCCGTTTCTGGTTCATAGCCTTCGGCCAGGACAAATTCGCGCAACATGGCGAGAGTGCCCGTATCGTCGTCGATGATCAGGATGCGCGCGCTCACTGGATCTGTTCCAACGGCGATGCATGAAGATCGAGCAACAGGAATATTCTTTCGATCAGGGTTTCAATTTCGTAGGGCTTGATCAGAAAGTCGTCATGCGGATCATCTGGCTTTCTGGCGCACTGGAAATCATGGACGTTGGCCGAAACCATAAGAATTGGCACTGCATCACCATGATCCTGCCGCAATTGCCGCGCCGTTTCCCAGCCGTCCATCCCGGGCATCGCGACATCCATGATGACAAGGTCGGGCGGGGACTGGGCGAAAGCGGCGAGACCGCTTTCGCCATTGGCGGCGAATTGCAGCTCGAGATCGAAGGGTGCAAGCAAGTCACGAACGAGCGCGAGGTGGGCGGGATCGTCGTCGATCACCAGCAGGCGCGAGCGGGGCAGATCTCGTCGCGCGGGCAGTGGAACCTCGCGCGGCGCTTCGGCCAATACTTCCTCAGAGAGAAACATCTTGACCTGGAAAGTACTGCCAAGCCCGGGCTGGCTTTCGACAGTCAATTGCCCGCCCATGACATCAACCAGCATGCGCGTGATCGTGAGGCCTAGGCCGACCCCCGGCTGTCCTTGAACAGTCTCAAGGCGCTCGAACGGCTCGAAGATCCGGTCAAGACTGGCAGGGTCAATTCCCACTCCCGTGTCCTGGATGACGAACTCCGCAACAGGATTGCGCCAGTGGACATGCAATGCCGCCGTTCCCATCGGCGTGTATTTGATGGCGTTTGAAATCAGGTTGATCAGGATCTGCCGCAGGCGCTTCTGGTCGGTATGGATCCAGGTCGGGAAGTTTGCAGGCCGTGTGTGCTCGAATGTTATACCGCGTGCCGATGCCTGGATGCGGAACATGTCGACAATCTGCGTTATGAGCTCGACCAGGTTTACCCGGTCACGGGCAATCCGCACCGAACCGTTCTCTATCCGCGAGACATCCACCAGGCCATCGACCAGATCGCTGAGGTGTGTGGCGCTGCGGCGGATCACCCGGACCGCATCGGCGCTGGGGCGCTCAGGGTCGCGCTCCAGCAACTGCGCGTAGCCCGAAATAGCGTTGAGCGGGGTGCGGATTTCGTGGCTTACGCCGATGATGTAGCGGCTCTTGGCGAGATTGGCGGCCTCCGCGACATCCTTCGCGCGCTGCAGTTCGGCGTCGGTCCGGGCGTGCGCCTCGATCTCGTCCATCAGCATGGCGGACTGGCGTTCCGATTCCTCTTCCGCCGCGCTTTGGCTTTCCCGGCTGAGAATGAAGAACCACACGGCAAAGCTGGCGGCGGCCATAAGCCCGATAAATATGGGTCCGAGTACGGCAGCTAGCGCACTGGCATCGTCGCCGACACCAACACGCTGGAAATAGATCATCATCAGCACGACGCCGATGATGGCCACGGTCACGCAGTAAGCGATCAGGAAGCGCACCAGCCGCACGAAAAATGCGTCTGTGAGCGGGTTGGGAATCAGTCGGTGCAGGCGCCTTGCCAGGTGCTCGACCGACTGCGGACGCTCCTTGCAGGCATCGTGACAGCGCGCCTCGAGCGTGCAGCACAGCGAACAGATTGGCCCCTCATAGACCGGGCAGAATGCCATGTCGGGAGATTCGAACCGGTTCTCGCAAACAGCGCAGTCACATTCCGGCGCGAGCAAATCGTCCGCAGGGCGAGCGCTATAGTGCCCGCCGCGCGTTATCCAGGCAATCAAGGGGGAAAGAGCAAACGCAACCGCCAGACCGATGAGCGGTGAGAATGCCTGCGCAAATGGACCGAACAGACCGGTGAAGCACAGTGTCGAACAGACCAGCGACCCCAGCATGGCTCCAACGCCGACGGGATTGATATCGTGCAGGTAAGCGCGGCGAAATTCGATACCACGCGGGCTCAGGCCAATCGGTTTGTTGACCACCAGGTCCGCCACAACAGCGCCGAACCAGGCTACGGCGAAATTACTGTAAAGCGCCAGAACCCGTTCAACGACGGTTTGAATGCCGCTTTCCATCAGCATCAGCGCGATGATCGTATTGAACACGAGCCAGACGACGCGGCCGGGGTGGCGGTGGGTCAGCCTCGAAAAGAAGTTTGAGGATGCGATCGAACCCGCATAGGCGTTGGTCACGTTGATTTTGGTCTGGCACAGGAAGACGAAGATCCCGGTGAGCAGAAGCGCGCCGCTGGGCGAGGCGAGCAGGTCGCTGAAAGTCATGAAGTAGAGCGCAGTGGGATTGCTCGCGTCGGCAACGCTCATCCCGGCGCCCAGCGCCATCACCGCGAGGAACGATCCAATAAGGATCTTGAGCCCGCCCACCAAGACCCAGCCAGGTCCGGCAAGAAGCAGCGCGGCCCACCAGCGCCTTGGTCCGACCTGCTCCTTTTCGGGAAGAAACCGGAGATAATCGACTTGCTCGCCAATCTGCGGCAGCAGCGAGAGGAACACTGCCAGTGCAAGGCCGAAGGACTGCATCGGTGGCCCCCCGCTGGTTCCCTGGTAGCCTTGCCAGAGTGTCACGGCTTCTGGCCCGCGAGAGGCGAGGTAAAGCAGCGGCACGATCTGCAGAAGCAGCCACAAGGGCTGCGTCCATGCCTGCCAGCGGCTTATCCGGCGAAAACCATAGGAGGCGATAGGAATGACGATCAGCGCGCTGATGATATGCCCGACTGCAAGCGGAATGCCGAAGCACAGTTCCAAAGCGGCTGAGAGGATGACCGCCTCGATGGCGAAAAGAATGAATGTGAAGCTGGCATAGACTGCCGACGTAATTGTCGAGCCGAGATAACCGAAGCCGGAACCCCGGGTCAGCAGGTCCATGTCTACGCCGTAGCGCGCGCCGTAATAGCAAACCGGCAGTCCGGCGATCAGGAAGATCAGCGCCGCTGCGGCGAGCGCCCAAGCCATGCTTTCGAAACCGTAGCCGATTGTGACAGTGGCCCCGATGGCTTCGCAGGCGAGGAACGCGATCGAGCCCATGGCCGTATTCGCCACTGACGCGGGCGACCATACGCGGGCGCGCCGCGCGGTGAAGCGCAGCGCGTAATCTTCGAGGGTCTGGTCATTGACCCATTGATTGTAGGTGCGGCGAGTGCCGACAATGCGCTGCCGCTTGATCGCGACGCGCGCATTGGCTAGCGGTCCGGTCTGGTGCGCTGTCTTCGCAGTCAACGCAGGTCGTTCCGCTGGCGGACGGAGCGGCGGACGAAGAACCCCTTTATCCGCCGGCCGAACAGCGCCGTCCCTGCCGCTCCCAGCAAGACAAGTCCGAAATGTCCGGGGCTGGTCAACTCGTGGACCAATCCGTGCAAACCATCATGCAGCCCATGCGCCATGGCGGGCGCCGATGACATCAGCGCCGTCGCTGCGATCATGCCTGCAGTTTTCATGTTCATCCTGGGCTCCTTTCCGGCAGACCGCCGCTATTGATGATGAATTGGGCGATGGCCTGAAGCCCTTGTCCCGCGCGGATATTGGTGAAAACAAAAGGCCTCTCACCGCGCATCTTCTTCGCGTCCCGGTCCATCACTTCGAGGCTGGCACCGACAAACGGCGCGAGATCGATCTTGTTGATCACCAGCAAGTCCGAGCGCGTGATGCCCGGCCCGCCCTTGCGCGGGATCTTGTCTCCAGCCGACACGTCGATGACGTAGATCGTAATGTCTGCCAGTTCTGGGCTGAAAGTTGCGGCGAGATTGTCGCCGCCGCTTTCGATCAGGATCAGGTCGAGTCCCGGAAAACGCTTTTCCAGCTGGCCGACCGCGGCGAGGTTGATTGAGGCGTCCTCGCGAATGGCCGTATGCGGGCAACCGCCTGTTTCGACCCCGACAATCCGTTCGGGCACCAGCGAGCCCGCACGGGTGAGAAATTCGGCATCTTCGCGGGTGTAGATGTCGTTTGTAATCGCGGCGATGTCATAGGCATTGCGCAAGTTTTTGCACAGGGCGTCCATCAGTGCGGTCTTGCCCGAGCCGACTGGTCCGCCGATGCCGACGCGCAGGGGCCCGGTGTGTGTGCTTTCAGTCATGTCCGGAACAGCCTCGTATATTGGGTTTCGTGGGCCATGCAGCCTATATCGGCGAGCAGGGTGGAGCCGCCGAGCGCGTCAAAGGGATCGCCATCGGGAAGCGCGAGCGCGGCTTCGACGGCTGCGAATATCCGCTCGCGCAGTTCGCGCAGGATGCGCTGACCATCAGTCTGACCCAGCGGGACCAACCGCTGCGCCGCTGACACAAGATTAGCCGCTGCGCCATGCAGCCAGGCAGTCATCGCTGGCGCAAGCGGAATGTCGTGCCCGGCAAAGAGAGACGCCGCCGCGACGGGATAGGTCAGATCCTCATCGTCAATCGGCGCGAGCAACGCGGCGAAGTCCAATCTTCCTCCTCCACCAGGAGTTACCGAAGCCGCTGCAATCCGGCGAAAAGCCGCACCCTGTGCCGTCGTTTCCAGCCTTCGTTCAAAGCTGGTCTGGCTCGCTGCCGATAGCACGGCCACTTCGCAGAGCCGCTCGACTTCACGTTGGAATGCGGCACGCCATGCATGGACGAAAACTACCGCATCGTTGTGTATCGATCCGCGCGCAATGGAGTCCGCGATCCATTCCAGGCAACTTTCGCGGTCATGGACGTGGCCATGCTCCACCGCCCATTCCAGGCCGCTGGAATGCGCGAATGCGCCAATCGGCCAGGCTGGCGACATCCACGTCATCAGATCATAAAGCGATGCCTCAGGCATGATCGTGGCCATGATGGCCGTGATGGCCGGTCGCACCTTCATACGCGCCCCCTTCGGGATCGAACGGGGCCAGGACGGATTCACAATGGCCGCCGAGGCCTTGGACCATTTCGGCGATGACATGATCGTGGCGGATGCGGATCCGCCCGCCATCGGGGCCGTGTATGAGCTGGGTCGGCAGATGCCGGTTGCCAAGGTGCCAGGCGATCCGCACCATTTCAGCGCTTGAATGCGCGGCGATCTCGATCAGTGCCTCGGGCATGGCCTCGACCCAGACCAGCGTGCCGTCCTCCAGCCGCAGGGCGTCGCCATCGACCAGCCGGACGGGTCGCAACATGTCGAGCAGGATCGCTGCGCCGCCTTCGGTCGTGTATACCATCCGGCGCCGGGTGCGCTGATCGTGGTCGAGGCGGACCCGGTCATGCGGTTCGGCATGCCGGCGTTTCTCTGGACTGTGTTCGACACTGGCGATCCGCAACATGTTCGCACTCTCTCAATAAAGGAAATAGCGCTGCGCCAGCGGCAGCTCGGCGGCGGGCTCGCAGATCAGGAGTTCGCCATCTGCGCGCACTTCGTAAGTTTCCGGATCGACGGAAATATCCGGCAGCGCGTCATTCAGCTTCATCTGCGCCTTGCCGATGCCGCGAGTACCGGTAACCGGCAGCACCCGGCGGCTGAGCCCCAGCCGCTCGGCCACACCGCCCCTTATCGCCGCATCGCTGACGAAGCTGACGCAGCTTGCCGCCATCGCTTTGCCGTACTGCCCGAACATGGGCCGTGAGTGGACAGGTTGCGGCGTGGGGATCGAGGCATTGGCGTCCCCCATCATTGCCGTGACGATCATGCCGCCCTTGATCACCATGTCTGGCTTGGCACCGAAGAAAGCGGGCGACCACAGTACGAGGTCCGCCAGTTTGCCGACCTCGACCGACCCGATCTCGGCAGACATGCCTTGCGCGATCGCCGGGTTGATCGTGTACTTGGCAACATAGCGCCGCACGCGCTGATTATCGTTGCGCACATTGTCGCCAGCCAGACTGCCGCGCTGGGCTTTCATCTTGTGCGCAGTCTGCCAGGTGCGAGTGACGACTTCGCCGACCCGCCCCATGGCCTGGCTGTCCGAAGACAGGATCGAGAGCGCCCCAAGGTCGTGCAGGATGTCCTCGGCCGCGATGGTCTCCTTGCGGATGCGGCTCTCGGCGAAAGCGAGATCCTCCGGGATCGAGGGGTCGAGGTGGTGGCAGACCATCAGCATGTCGAGATGCTCGTCGATGGTGTTGACGGTGAAGGGCATCGTCGGATTGGTGGAAGACGGGATGACGTTCGCGTAACCAGCAAGCGTGAGAATGTCGGGCGCATGACCGCCGCCCGCGCCTTCAGTGTGAAAGGCATGGATCGTGCGGCCCTTGAAGGCGGCGATGGTATCCTGAACGAAACCGCTCTCATTGAGCGTGTCGGTATGGATCATCACCTGGATGTCCATCCTGTCTGCCACTGTCAGGCAGCAATCGATGGCGGCCGGAGTGGTGCCCCAGTCCTCATGCAGTTTCAGTGCGGCCGCCCCGGCCTCGATCTGTTCGACAAGGGCTTCAGGCTGGCTGGCATTGCCCTTGCCTGCGAAGGCCAGGTTGATGGGCAGACCCTCGGCGGCAAGCAGCATACGTTCGATGTGCCAGGGTCCGGGGGTACAGGTGGTGGCATTGGTCCCGGTTGCCGGGCCGGTGCCGCCGCCCACGAAAGTTGTGACACCGCTGGAGAGAGCTTCCTCGACCTGTTGCGGGCAGATGTAGTGTATGTGCGCGTCAATCCCGCCGGCGGTCAGGATCTTGCCCTCGCCGGCAATGATTTCCGTGCCCGGTCCGATGACGATTGTGACGCCCGGCTGGATATCGGGATTGCCCGCCTTGCCGATCGCAGCGATGCGGCCAGCCTTTAGGGCGACGTCGGCCTTGTATATTCCTGTCCAGTCTATGATCACGGCATTGGTGATGACCGTGTCGGCCGCGCCCGCGGCATTGGTGATCTGGCTCTGGCCCATGCCGTCGCGGATCACTTTGCCGCCACCGAACTTGACCTCCTCGCCAAGCGTGGTGAAATCCTTCTCGATCTCGATGATCAGGTTGGTGTCGGCCAGCCGCATGCGGTCACCCGCGGTCGGCCCGAACATTTCGGCATAGGCGTCGCGGGGCATCCGGTAAGGCATCAGCCCAGGGCCCCCATGATCTTGCCTTGAAAACCGATGACTGTTCGCGTTCCCCGAAGCGGAACAAGGTTGACCTCGCGCGACTGACCAGGCTCGAACCGGACTGCCGTGCCCGCGGGGATGTCGAGCCGCTGGCCCAGGGCGGCGGTGCGGTCGAAAATCAAGCCCTCGTTTGCCTCTGCGAAATGGTAGTGGCTGCCCACCTGGACCGGACGATCGCCGCTATTGGCGACTTTGAGCACGGTAACTGGCTGGCCCGAATTGAGAATGTGCTCGCCTGGCTCGGCAAGCAATTCTCCGGGAATCAGCTCACCGGATCGGATCATGCACACTGACCAGTTTTGTGCCGTCCGGGAAAGTCGCCTCAACCTGCACATCATGGATCATCTCGGCGACGCCCGGCATGACCTGGTCGCGCGTGATCACATGCGCCCCGGCCTCCATCAGGTCAGCCACACGGCGGCCGTCGCGGGCGCCCTCAAGCACAAAATCAGAAATGAGCGCGACTGCCTCGGGATAATTAAGCCGCACCCCCCGATCAAGGCGGCGGCGGGCAACCATAGCGGCCAGCGCCAGCATCATCTTGTCCTTTTCGCGCGGCGTCAGTTGCATCTGGCTAGCATCTCCACACCCGGGGCAGCGGCCGCCCCTTGCGGAGCACTGAAAGCGCAAGGGCAATATCATGGCGAAGCGTTTCACCGTCTGGTGCCAGCAAGCGTACTGCGAGCAGACCATTCCAGGTGCTGGCAGCGGCAAGCCCGGCCGCGTCGGCTAAGGCGTCGCGCACATCACCGATCAGTGATCCTGCCGCTGCAGACGCATGAACGAGCACAGCCATGCCGCAGGCACCCCCTCCTATCGCCGCGCGCTGCATGAGGGCAGCGATGTCACCGTCGAGTGCGAGAGCATCGGCATAGACCAGGCGGCCATTGCGCCAGATGCGCAGACGATCCCGCAGCGATCCGCTGCGAACGGTCTCACCCATTGCAGTGCGCCCGAGGATCGTGGCCTCCAGACCAAGGAATGTAACGTCTTCCTCGAGCACGACCTGCGCATCGCGGGTCAGGCACGCGGCATCGAACAGGATGGTTTCCTGCGGCAGCCATTCCGCCTGCGCTCCTCGCGCCACTGTCATGCGGGTCGAAATGCGGCAGCCTTGCGAAAATGCGCGGTAAATCTTCTCTGCAGCCTGAGTGGTCACCGTCCCCACAGCGCCCTCATCCCATGCGATCTGCTGATCGAGCGTGTCGCCGTCGGCCATGCCGCCAGCAGTGTTGATCAGCACCGCGCAAGGCTGCTGCTCCCCCCGTGTCGCGCGCATGCGCAGGCAGCCCGATTGGTAGGTTCGGCCGAACCTCGTGCGGCCTTCGCTACTGCAAAAAGAAAGGTCGAGAATTCCTTGGCTACGAAGTCTGGCCTGCATTGCCGCAACAGACCCCGACGAAGCATCGGTTGCGGAATTTTCGGCCAGATCGAATCGTCCGTGCACTCGCAAAACACCTCCATACTTTGGCAACTATGCCGCAGTTTTCCGAAGATTCAATACAATTCACCAGGATAGTATGGGGCGTTTGACGTATGGCCCTGTCGGTATTGCCCGGCCTTCCGCCAATCTGCTGTGCGGACTCTGAGATATACGTCAAATGCCCCATGGCGCCGCGTGCTGCACTGCACAATTCTGCGTCGGCGAGCGGGGTATGCAGGGGATTCGATGCCCTTGCGAGACTCCGGCACGTCCACCGATGCGCGCGCGCTCAGGGGTCCGGTTAGAAGGGGTTCATTGCCATGGCATTCATTACGACGAAGAGAAAGTTCATCGCGGCGGCGCTCGCCTGCACAATATTGGTCAGTGGCTGTTCCAAGGGCGGCGGCGAAGCCGGGGGCACGGCCGCTGGAGACATCAAGGTTGGCATCCTCCACTCGCTCTCGGGCACCATGGCCATATCCGAAGTGACCGTGAAAAACGCCACGCAGCTCGCCATTGACGAGATCAACGCGTCAGGCGGGGTGCTGGGCAAGAAGATTGCGGCAGTGGTCGAGGACGGAGCTTCGGACCCGGCCATTTTCGCCCAGAAGGCGACGAAGCTGGTCGAGAGCGACGGCGTATCGACCGTATTCGGCGGCTGGACCTCGGCGAGCCGCAAGGCGATGCTGCCTGTGTTCGAGAAAACGAACAATCTGCTGTGGTATCCTGTGCAGTTCGAAGGCAACGAATGCTCGCCCAACATCATGTATTCGGGTGCGCAGCCGAACCAGCAGGCCCTGCCGGCTTACGATTGGGCCAAGGAAAAAGGCTTCAAGAACATCTTCCTGGTCGGCTCCGATTATGTCTATCCGCGGACGGCCAACCTGATCCTGAAAAGTCATATTGCCAAAGACGGTTTGACTCTTGCCGGTGAGGAATACCAGCCGCTTGGCGGAACCGAGTTTTCGGGGGTCATCGGCAAGATCAAATCGGCTAAGCCTGACATCATCATCAACACGCTGAACGGTGATTCGAACGTAGCCTTTTTCAAGCAGATGGCCGCCGCGGGCATGGGCCCCAAGGTCATCCCGGTGATGTCATTCTCGATTGCCGAGCAGGAAGCGATGGCCATGGGCCCCACGCTGGTCGACGGCGGATATACGGCGTGGAACTATTACCAGAGCCTCACCTTGCCCGAGAACGCCAAGTTCATCGAAGCCTACAAGGCCAAGTTTGGCAAGGACGCGGTAATCACGGATCCGATGATCCACGGCTATATCGATGTCTATGTGTGGAAGGCTGCGGTCGAGAAGGCGCAGAGCACCGATCCGGTCAAGGTCCGCGCCGCGGCAGTGACCCTCGATGCGATCCAGACGCCCATGGGACCGGTCAAGTTCATGGACAACAACAGCCTGATCCAGACCGCCTATATCGGCCAGTCGCAGCCGGACGGGCAATTCAAGATCATCTGGACCTCGCCCGCCGCAGTCAATCCGGATCCTTACGATCCGGTCACGTTCCCGGGCAAGACCTGCAAGATCTGATTGCCTGACCAGGCATTCCCGATGCGGTGGTGGACCGCCTCCTGCCCCAACGCAGTAAGTCCCTCCTGCAAGGGGCAGGAGTTTGCGCCAGCCCGTTCGGAAAAAGGACGACAGATGGATAGCGCATTCCTGCTTGGCCAGTTGTTCAACGGCTTCAGCGTTGCCTCGCTCTATGTGCTTGCGGCTTTGGGCCTTGCACTCAGCTTCGGACTGATGCGCGTGATCAACATGGCCCATGGCGAAATTCTGATGCTGGGAAGCTATCTCGCCTTTCTCGCAATGACATTGGTTCCCGGTCCGGCCGGGCTGTTCGTGGCAATGATCGCCGCCTTCATCGGTGCGGGTCTGTTCGGTGCCGTGCTGGAAACGACGCTCATCCGGCTGCTGACATCGCGTCCGCTTGATACGCTTCTGGCAACCTGGGGCGTCAGCCTGATCATGCAGCAGGCGGTTCGTGACATTTTCGGTGCCACCGGGGTTTCGGTGCAGGCTCCGGGCTGGCTCGATGGCGGCATCACCATGGGCGGCCTGCAACTCCCGACGACACGGCTTTTCATCCTGCTGGTCGCCGCTGCAGTCCTGGCCGGCATGGCCGCAATCCTGCGTTTCACTCGCATCGGCCTGCTGGTTCGGGCGGTAAACCAGGACCGGCCGACTGCCTCCGCAATGGGCGTCAACGTCCGTCTGGTAGACTGTTTCGTGTTCTCGCTTGGCGCGGCTGTCGCGGGTCTGGGCGGGGTGGTTCTCGCGCTACTTGGCCCTGTTACTCCAAACGTCGGGCAGAGCTACATTGTCACCGCGTTTCTCGTCGTCATCCTTGGCGGCATCGGCAGCCTGGCCGGATCGGCCTGGGCGGCGCTGATGATCGGTCTGTTCATGGCGCTCGCCCAGATCGTCGTCGACGTGAGCTTTGCGCAAGTGCTCAGCCTGTTGTTCGTGATCCTTTTCCTCCAGTTCCGGCCGCAGGGCGTGATCGCGGTAAAATCGCGCGCGCTGGACGCCGAGTAGGCCCGGACGATGCCTTCCACGCTTCCTCTCAAACAGGCCATTGCTGCCTTGGTTCTGGCCCTGGCAGTGGCGGCTCCCTGGCTGCTGACCGGCTACGATCTTAATCTGCTGGCCCGCTTCCTCGCACTTTCTCTCACTGCCATGGGGCTAGTCCTGCTGTGGGGAGAGGGCGGTGTGCTCAGTCTCGGTCAGGGGGTGTTCTTCGGGATTGGCGGCTACGCCATTGCCATGCACCTCAAGCTCATCGATCTGTCGCCGAGCGAGCTCCCGGACTTCATGGTCTGGAGCGGTGTCAAGACATTGCCGCATTGGTGGGTGCCGTTCCGCAGCGGACTGTTTTCAATGCTTGCGATCCTGGTGGTCGCCCCTGCGATCGCGGCGTTGTTCGCCTGGGCAATATTCCGCAGGCGCATCGGCGGCGTTTATTTCGCCCTGATCACCCAGGCGCTCGCGCTGGCTTTCGCTACCTTGCTGATCAGCCAGCAAGACATGACGGGCGGGTTCAACGGCCTGACCAACTATTCCACGTTGTTCGGCTTCAACCTGAACCGACCGTCGACGACAACCGCGTTGTATTTCATCACCCTGTTTCTCGTTCTCGCCGCGTTGTTTGCGCTGCGCTGGCTTATCGCCAGCCGTTTCGGCAAATTATTGCGCGCCAGTCGCGATGGGGCAAACCGCCTGCGTTTCCTTGGCTATGACCCGACACCCTACAAGGTCATCGCATTCACCGTGGCGGCGCTACTGACCAGCATTTCGGGCGCGTTGTTCACTTTGCATGCGGGCGTGGTCTCGCCTGCGCTGGTCGGCGTCGTTCCCTCGATCGAAATGGTCATCTGGGTGGCGATCGGCGGGCGTGAGAGCGTGTTGGGAGCGCTTGCCGGCGCGTTGCTGGTCAATTTTGCCAAGGACAAGGTTTCAACCGCGCTGCCCGAACTGTGGCTCTATGCGCTCGGCACCTTGTTCATTCTTGCGGTGACTGTGTTGCCCAAGGGGCTTGCGGGCCTGTTTGGACCCGACACGCCATTCAGGGCGGCGCGCACCGGCGACATGTTTGCCCGTTGGCGCAAAGACAAGGCTGAGACAGAACGCGCACACCACAGCGCGCCGCAGCCCCATTCGGAGCCGGTCAAATGACCGTGCCGATGCTCCAGCTCCAGAATGTCGTGGTCGATTTCGACGGGTTCAAGGCGATCAATGATCTGAGCCTGACAATCGCCAGCGGCAGCATGACTGTGGTGATCGGCCCCAACGGCGCGGGCAAGTCGACGATGTGCGATTCCATCATCGGCCGCGTACGCCCCACTTCCGGCAAAGTCCTGTTCCATGGCCGCGAAATCCAGGCCGAGGCTGAACACGCGATTGTCGGGCTGGGCATCTGCCGCAAATTCCAGACGCCCGGCGTGCTCATCGCGCTGTCGGTTATCGACAACCTGACCATATCGGCGACCCGTGACCGGCGCTGGTGGACCAAGTTCGGCGGCAAGGGCGAAGCCGAGGCCCGGGCCAGGGCCGAGGAAATCCTTGCCATGATCGGACTGGAGCCGCGCCGGGATGCTCTGGCCGGCAACCTGTCGCATGGCGAAAAGCAATGGCTTGAGATCGGCATGGTGGTGGCGACCGAGGCGGAGCTTCTGCTGCTGGATGAGCCCACTGCAGGAATGGGCGCCGCCGAGAGCACCCAGACGGCCGAGATCGTCAAATCGCTGGTCGGCAAGCACGCCGTTCTGGTGATCGATCACGACATCGATTTTGTCTCGCAGCTGGGGGGGCACGTTGTCGTACTGCACCAGGGGCAGTTGCTGCGCGAAGGCACCCTGGCGGCGATCCGCGCGGACGAGGAAGTCGCCGCAATTTACCTGGGGAGGGCATGATGATCGAAATGCCCGGGCAATTGCTCAACATGCGCAGTGTCAGCGCGGCCTATGGCAAAGGGCAGGTGCTGTGGGATGTCGCGTTCGACCTGAACCGGGGGGATTCGGCCACGATCCTCGGTCGCAACGGCGTCGGCAAGACGACGCTGATGAAGACCATCATGGGCCAGCTCGCCTGTTCGGGTGGCCACATCTATTGGCATGGCGATGACGTGACGGGGATGGCAGCGCACCAGCGCTCGCGAGCTGGAATCGGCTTCGTGCCGCAGGGGCGCCATGTCTTTCCGCATCTCACCGTGCGTGAGAACCTCGAAGTCGGACTTGCCGCGCTGTCGCGCAAAGGATTCTCAGGCACCTGGAAAGTGCCGGACATGGTTTTCGACCTGTTCCCCAAATTGACCGAAATAGCCAACCGCAAGGCTGGCGTACTTTCGGGGGGCGAGCAGCAGCAGCTGGCGATTGGCCGTGCTCTTGCCGGCCAGCCTCAGCTGCTGCTGCTCGATGAGCCGACCGAGGGCATCCAGCCCAACATCGTCCAGCAGATCGAGGACGCACTCATGCGCGTGCGGACAGAGCTGGGTGTGGCGATCCTGATCGTCGAACAGAACCTCGACTTCGCATGGTCATTTGCCGATCACTTTTTCGTCATGCAGCGCGGACGGATCGTCAAACAGGGCGAAACCCGCACCACCCCTCCCGAGGCAGTTGCCTCGTTGATCCATGTCTGAGCTGTTTTCCTCCGGGCGGGCTTCAGCCCACCAGTTCAGGGCGCGTCCTCCGTGCCACGAGTTCCTCGAAACTCGCCCCGACCAACATCACGTGTTCCAGCATTGCCGCGTGGGCCGCCTTGGAATCCGCGGCGATAATGGCGCGAACCACTGCGTCATGCTCGGCGTGCGAGCGCAGCGGCCGCCCTTCAAGATTGAACTGGACGCGCCGGAATGGGGCAAGGCGCCGACGAAGTCCGGCAGTCATTTCCGCGATCACCTTGTTGTGTGTGCCCGCATAGATCAGCGAATGGAATGTGTGATTGGCGGCAGCGAAGCCCGCCGCATCTCCATTGGCCGCAAGGTGTCCCATGTCTTCGTGCAGCGCCGCCAGGCGGCGGCGTTCGGTCGGCAGCATCGACAGCGCAGCAAGCCGGGCACAAGTCGATTCGAGTTCTCCCATCGCCACGAACAGCTCCTCGAGCTGAGTCGGCGAAACCTCGGTGACGAAAGCGCCGCGGCGGGGCTTGATTTCGATCAGGCCACTGTTGGAAAGCAGTCTCAAGGCTTCGCGGACCGGGGTGCGCGACACGGAAAAGCGCTGCGCCAGCTGATGCTCGTCGAGCTTCGCACCCGGCGCAAATTCACCAGAAAATACAGATTCGGCAATGGCTTCAGCAAGCTTTTCTGCAGCTGTTTCACTCAAAGCCTGTCTCCGTCTGAGGTGTCTCCGAGGCACTCCGGAAGGAACCGGCATACAAAGTTGAGGAACTGATAACAATGCTGTTGCCGAATCCAAGATTGTATGCAAGTTTTCCATTAAGCATGCAATCGAGGGGAATTCGAGAGACGCATCTGTCACTCGAATTTCGGGGGGATGTCTGGGCGCTAACCAATCAGGGAGCGACCGGATATGCGTAAATTACTCACTGGAATCTCGGCTCTTGCGGCAATCGCCGTGGCAAATTCCGCACATGCGGAAGACGGAGACTGGGAGCTGCACGGCTTCGGCGATGTTTCCGTCAAGAGCGACTATGTCACGCCTCGCGGACTTGTCGTTGTCGATGACGGGGCCACCGTTCAGGTGCTCAATGGTCTTGTTGCGGTGTCGCCGGGCGGCGTCGCGATCCATGCCGGGACCTGGGTTGACCTCAACCCCGGGTACAACAAGGCCGAAAACATCACTGCGGTGAACGAGTTCGACTTCTTCGTCGGGGTGAGCGCCAAAATCACGCCGCGCCTGGAGGCGGGGGTCGAATACTCGCAGTTCATCAGCGGGCAGCCGTCTGTGGCTTTCTCCAATGAACACAACCTTGAATTCAGCCTGAAATACAAGGACGGGGAACCTGACTCCAAGTTCACGCTCAATCCCTATGCCAAACTGTTCTGGGCATTCGACAGCAAGTCATCGACGGTGGTGCTCGGCAAGGCTGGCGGCACATTCGATGTCGAAGTGGGCGCGGTACCGACTTACAAGGCGGGCGATGTCACACTGTCCGCTCCGACCTGGATAACCTTTGGCCCCAAGACCTATTGGGGCAAGGACGGAGACGGCATTGCCGATTCCAATTTCGGCGTCTTCTCGACCGGATTGAAGGCGAGTGCGCCCTTGAAGTTCTTCAAGGGCGGGGCGAGCGCATCGATCTATGGCTTCGTCCAGTACTACCACCTGATCAACGACAACCTTGAAGTGGCGCGCTTCATCCTCACCAATTCGACCGGTGACGACAAGGCAACCTTCGGAGCGGGGATCAGCTTCGGCTTCTGACCAACCATGAGCAGCGCCATCTGAGCAAAGGAAGTTCGGCCATGCCACACATACCTGCTCGACCATACGAATTCGAATTCGATCTGGATACGACGGCGCTGCTCATCATCGACATGCAGCGGGATTTCATCGAGCCGGGGGGCTTCGGGGAGATGCTCGGCAACGACGTCTCCCTGCTGCGCCCGGCGATTGAACCGCTCAAGGCCCTGCTTGCCGCAGCCCGGCAGGCAGGGCTTTTTGTCATGCACACCCGCGAAGGGCACAAGCCCGATCTCTCCGACCTGCATCATGCCAAGAAGATTCGCGGGCGCGGATCGATGACGATCGGGGACATGGGGCCGATGGGCCGCATCCTGATTATCGGCGAGCCCGGGCACGACATCATACCCGAGCTCTACCCGGTTGCGGGAGAGCCGGTGATTGACAAGCGCGGCAAGGGCGCTTTTTATCACACTGAACTCGCAGACATCGTGTTCGAGCGCGGCATCAAGCATTTGATAGTCTGCGGCGTGACGACCGAAGTCTGCGTCCACACCACCGTGCGCGAAGCCAATGACCGCGGCATCGACTGCCTGGTCCTTTCCGATTGCACGGCTTCCTATAGCCCCGAATTTCACGACACCGCGCTGCGCATGATCGCCGCGCAAGGCGGGATATTCGGGTGGGTCAGCAATTCGTCGAGCGTCATCGATGCGCTCACCGGACCGGCGGAACCGGCAAATCTCCAAGCGATGAGGGCAGGATCATGACTAGCATGGCCAAAAAGGGGGCAACCGCGCCCGGCACAATTCCGTGGTGGACACCCGGTGACTGGAACGCGTTCTTCGGCTTCGGCACGAACATCCTGGTCAACGTTCTGGTCCTCACCGGCTTATTGCGGTTCGTCCTCAAGTTTCCGGACGACCTGATTTTCGGGCGCATTCTTCCCGCTGTCGGCCTGATGCTATGTTTGAGTACGCTCTACTACGCCTGGCTTGGTTACAAGCTTGCCACCAGGGAGGGACGCGATACAGTTTGCGCGCTGCCATCGGGGATCAGCGTGCCGCATATGTTTGTGGTGGTATTCGTGGTGATGCTGCCGATCCTCATTTCGACCGGCAATCCGGTCGAAGCGTGGAGCGCGGGCCTGACCTGGGTTTTCATCCAGAGCTTCGTTCTGATGATCGGGGGTTTCGTGGCACCGGTGATCCGCAAGATCACGCCGCGCGCTGCCTTGCTTGGCTCGCTTGCGGGCATTTCGCTGACCTTCATCTCGCTCAATCCCGGCGCGCAACTGTTCACCACACCGCTGATCGGTGTCGTCTGTCTGGCGATCATCCTTGCCAGTTGGCTGGGCAACTATCGCTATCCGGGCGGCATTCCGGGCGGGCTGATGGCAATCATCATCGGCTCGGCCATCGCCTGGGCTTCGACGCTGCTTAATGTCCCGCTGGGCGGCATTGGTCCCGAGAAAGTGACCGGGGCACTGGCCGATTTCGGCTTCCACGTGCCCCTGCCGGCATTCGCCGAGATCATGTCCGGCTTCAAGTACATCGGCGTTATCCTGGTCACAGCCATCCCTTTCGGCATTTATGACCTCGTCGAAGCCATGGACAATGTTGAAAGCGCCGAGGCAGCCGGGGACCACTTCCCGACAACGCGCGTGCTCACTGCCGACGGCATCGTCAGCCTGATCGGCTGCCTGATGGGCAATCCCTTCATCAACGCGGTCTACATCGGCCATCCCGGCTGGAAGGCCATGGGCGGCAGGCTGGGCTATTCAGCCGCAACGGGCGTGCTGATGCTGATCCTGACCTGGTTCGGGATCATTGGTTTGATGATGGCGATCATCCCGTCCGTGGCGCTGCTGCCCATCCTGCTTTACATTGGCATGCTGATCGGCGCGCAGGCATTCCAGGAAAGCCCCCACAAGCATGCTCCGGCTGTGGTGCTGGCTATCGTGCCGACGATCGCCGCCTGGGGCACGACACAGATCAACAATGCCCTAGCAGCCGCAGGAACCGATGCCGCCACTGTTGGCTTCGATAAATTGGCAAATGGCGGCGTGCTCTATGAGGGCCTGCACATTCTCGGCAGTGGTGCGACATTGGTCGGCATTATTCTGGGCGCCATCTGCGTGTTCATTATCGAGGGGCAGCACATGAAAGCTGCGGCTTTTGCCCTGGCCGGTTCGGTGCTGACTTTCTTTGGCTTGATGCATTCGGAAGCGATCGGGGTGATGAAAACACCGGCCGTAGCGTCGGCCTATTTTCTTGTCGCGGTTTTCCTTTTCATATGCGCCAAGCGCAATGTCGCGTCAGAATCCGGGATGGCCAATCTTGCTGCGGTGCCAGCCGAATGACCAACGAGGAGGTTGTCATCCTCGCGCGAGAGGCGGGATTATCGATTGATCCCGCCTACTTGCCGGGAGTGGCGCACAACATTGGGGTGCTGGCGGAGCAAATAGCTCTGCTCTTCGATCCGCCGCTGGATCCGCTCGCTGAACCCGCACCGGCATTCCGGGCATGACGATGTTAATGGCCGCCGGTGAAAGGCTGCTCATTACCGCCGCTGCCCGCGCCGTGCGCGAGGGCCGTCAGTCGGCCGTCGCACTGATCGAAGCCCGGCTGGAACGGATCGAGAGGCTTGATCCGGTACTCAACTGCTTCACGGCTGTAATGGCCGAGCGCGCCCTGCGCGAGGCCGCTGCCATCGATGCCATGGTTGCGGCAGGCCGCGATCCCGGGCCGCTGGCAGGGATTCCATTCGGGGTGAAGGACAATTATGACGTTGCGGGGCGGGTGACAGCCGCCGGATCGATCGTCAACCGGTCACGCGCACCGGCAAGCGCCGATGCAATTTTGGTGCAACGGCTCAACCGGGCCGGTGCGGTCTTGGTCGGCACCCAGAACATGGATGAGTTCGCCTACGGCTTCACCACCGAGAACGCGCATTATGGGGCAACCCGCAATCCCCACGACAGATTGCGCAGTGCCGGCGGTTCATCCGGCGGATCGGCAGCGGCGGTCGCCGCCGGACTGTGCGATTTTGCGCTCGGCACGGATACGAACGGTTCAATTCGTGTGCCCGCCTCGTTTTGCGGCCTGTTTGGCATCAAGCCGACATTCGGACGCCTGCCGCGGACTGGCACTTTCCCCTTTGTCCACGACCTCGACCATCTGGGTGGTTTCGCTCGCAACGTCGCCGATCTCGCACTGGTCTACGACACAGTCCAGGGCTACGCGCAGGGGGACATTGCCTGCAGGGACCGGCCGCCCGTGCCGGTTTCGGCTCGCCTTGACCAGCCGTTTTCAGGCCGTGTCGGGCTGATGGGCGGCTGGTTCGACGAACTGGCGGACCAACAGGGACGCGAAGCCGCCGCACAGGCGGCAACCGCGCTGGGCGCCAGCGAAATGGCCATCTTGCCAGGCGCGGCAAGGGCGCGGGCAGCCGCTTTTGTCCTTACCTGTGCTTCGGGCGGCAATCTCCATTTCGCGCAGTTGCGCGAACGCGCAGGAGATTTTGATCCGGCCACTCGCGACCGCCTGCTGGCAGGAACGCTGCTGCCTGCCAACGCGGTTCTGCAAGCCCAGCGCCAGCGCGAGCGGTTTCGCGAGGAAGTGTCGGAACTTTTCGAGCGCTACGACGTGTTGGTCGCCCCGGCGACTCCATGCAGTGCGCCGCTGCTCGGTCAGCCGACGATCCGGATCGGCGGCAAGGACCTGCCAACCCGCCCGAACATCGGCCTGCTCACCCAGCCGCTCAGCTTTGTCGGCCTGCCAATCGTGGCCGTTCCGATCTGCAACGGAGCGCTGCCGATCGCGGTGCAGATCATCGCTCCGCCGTGGCGTGAGGATATTGCCCTGCGCGCCGCTGCAGAGCTCGAACGCGCCGGGGTGGCGCATAGCTCTGAGGTGCCGATGTGATGATCGACGATCCACAGGTCGTGGCCGAAGTGCAAGATGCCTTCGATGCCTACGAGGCGGCTCTGATGGACAATGACGTTGAGGCGCTCGATGCGCAATTCTGGCATTCTGCGCTGACTGTACGCATCGGGCCGGGACAGAATCTCTACGGCATCGAGGCGATCCGCGCTTTCCGCCAGAACCGCGTCGGCGGATCGCCGCAACGCAAGCTGCTGCGTGTCGCAATCACGACGTTCGGGCGTGATTTCGCGATGGCCAATGCCGAGTTCCAAAGGCTCGGCGCGGCGGCACCGGGCCGCCAGAGCCAGACATGGGTCCGCTTTGCCGAAGGCTGGCGCGTGGTCAGCGCTCACATTTCCATGCTGGGCGAGGGGCACTGAATCAGTGAGCGCAAGGCAGATCGCCGCAGAAGTGCAATCCGGCCGCAAAAGTGCCCTGGTTGTGGCGCAGGAGACAATTGCCAGGATTGTCGCATACGACCAGACCCAGCCCCAGGCGTGGATCAGCCGCTTTCCCGACGCGGCAGTTCTCGATGCGGCGCGGACGGTCGATGCCCGGATCGCCGCCGGAGAGCAACTTGCGCTGGCCGGCGTTCCATTCGCAGTGAAGGACAACATCGACGTCGCTGGCCTGGCCACAACAGCCGCCTGCCCCGAATTTGCCTATCATCCGCAACGCAGTGCAGTGGTGGTGGACAAGTTGCTGGCTGCGGGCGCGGTCTGCTTGGGCAAGACCAATCTCGACCAGTTCGCGACCGGACTCAATGGCACCCGCAGCCCTTACGGTGCGCCCCGCTGCGTTTTCAACCTCGCCTATGTCAGTGGCGGATCGAGCTCCGGGTCAGCCGTTGCGGTGGGAGCCGGGCTGGTTTCCTTTGCACTCGGCACCGATACCGCCGGATCCGGGCGCGTGCCGGCGGCATTCAATGGTCTCGTGGGCCTGAAGCCCAGCAAAGGCCGGTGGAGCACGACCGGGCTGTTGCCTGCCTGTCGCTCTTTGGACTGCATCACGGTTTTTGCCGGGAGCGCTGCGGACTGCGGCTTGGTGGACGAGGTGGTCGCGGGCTTCGACGAAGAGGATGCCTATTCCTGCCACCTTGCCGATCGCCCCGTCGGAAAACGCATCGGCGTGCCACTGGCCCGGAACCGTCCCTGGTTCTCAGATCACGAAGCCGAATGGCTTTATGACCGCGCGCTGGAACGCCTGGAAGCGCTTGGCTATACTCTCCTGCCGGTGGACATTGCGCCACTGCTCGATGCCGCCAGGTTGCTTTACGATGGCCCGTGGGTCGCCGAAAGGACGGCGGCAATCGAGGGCTTCCTGAAAGCGAACAAATCCGCGATCGACCCCACGGTTCGTTCTATCATTGAGGCGGGTCTCGGCCAAAGCGCGATAGACGCCTTCCGCGGGCAATACCGGCTTGCCGAATTTGCCCGCATCGCTGAGAAGATGTGGCAGGAGGTCGATGCGCTTGCAGTCCCCACCTCGCCGACGATCTACCGGGTGCGCGAGATGCTGGCCAATCCGGTTGCGCTCAACAGCCACTTCGGCACCTACACCAATTTCGTGAACCTGCTGGACATGGCGGCAATCGCAGTACCCGCCGGGTTCCGGCTCAATGGCACTGGTTTCGGCATAAGCTTCTTCGCCCCGGCGGGAAGCGACCTGGCGCTGCTGGAAATGGCTGAGGCTTGGGGCAACCCGTACACTCAGCCGCAATTCGATCTGGAGGGCAGAATGGAACGTGTCAGACTTGCCGTTGTCGGTGCGCACCTCAAGGACATGCCGCTCCACTGGCAACTCTCATCGCGCAATGCGCAGTTGATCGCCGTTACAGAGACCGCGCCCACCTATCGGCTCTATGCAATGGCCAACAGCACGCCGCCCAAGCCCGCTCTCGTCCATGACGCCACGGGTGCGGCAATCGAGGTCGAAGTGTATGAACTCGATGTCGCGGAGTTCGGCAGCTTCGTCGCCGAAGTGCCGCCGCCGCTGGCAATCGGCACGATTACTTTGTCGGATGGGTCGCAAGTCAAGAGTTTCGTAGCGGAGCCTCGCGCAACCGAAGGCGCACGGGACATTACGGCTCTACGAAGCTGGCGTACCTTTATCGCCGAGGGGACTGTGACCTAGCTCAAACAGAGCGGCATGACGATCATGCAGCCGCGTTGAATCTCTGAATTTGCCGTCGTTTCAGGCGCAGTCCAAACTCTTACGGGTTTTTATCCGCCAAGGCTTCGCCGCTGCCTTCTTCTTCAAGCAATACAGCCGATGCACCCGTAGCCGATAAACGGACCTGATTACCCTCGATCGCAGCAACGAGACCTGCCGAGAGGTAGTGGTGATGACCGCCATGCGAGCCGCTGTCGGCCTTCGTCATTTTGATCCGGTTGTCTTCAACTGAGTCAACGGTGCCGATGTGCACGCCGTCCGCACCGATAATTTCCATGTGTTCGCTGATTTGCGAGAGGTCGACCACGGCATTTCTCCTGTTGGGCCAACCAAAACGCTCTGCCAGAAGATTTGTTGCGTGATTGCGCGCGCACATTAGCAATCTTCGCGAAGCACAGGCTCAACCCGCTGATTTGCCCGCCGCCTGGTGGCCCAAACGGGGTCGTCTAGACCCCTCCGTCGTTCAGCAATATTGCTGGGTCTCCGATTGACCGAATTAGGGCAGGCCACCTCCGGCCACCGCGAATTGCCCAGTGCTCGGCTCGCCTTGTTAACTGCTCCGTTCAACGCAGCCCCAATTTGGGGCACCGCTACCTTCCGACTCGATTTCAAAGAGTTAACGCTCTATTGACCATCTCTCGGACGCGATTCACAAAATGCGCTCCACCTTGTTGTCAGCACGCCTCACCGAACGTTTGGACGCTGGCGAGCCGCTGGAAGGACCTGAGAATGAAATCTGCCAAAGTCTTGATGATGATCGCGCTATGCGGTTCAACATTGTCCCCGATTATGGCGACGTCGGCTATTGCCGCCATCGATCCGATTTATGGCAACCTGGATTCCGAGCTCGACGAGGCGTGTGACGCTTTGCTTAACCCGGCCGACAATTCCGGATTCGTGACTTTTGCGTGGGAAATCAATAGTCACACTTCGCCCACGTCGACAGTTGACGATGGCATCATTTCAACAGTGGGAATCGGCACCCCGACGCAGACAATCGGTAATTACACAGACGCGCACGTGAATGGTCAAAGCGTTAATATTCACGCTTATGGCGACAAAGTGACGACCTATCCGGGCAGACTGGTGACCTACAGGACTAAGATCACCACTGTGACGACCACAACAGGCAGGTGCCATGTTCACAAAAAAACCAATGGAGCAAACCAGGAGGATATTCATCCAGGTTACATGATTGCCCCTGGTGGTTTGCAGGGCGAGGATGAGGTTTCGCGAACTTCGACAGAAATCACGTATGGTACTCGTACCGAAACCATTTCAGGCTCGTGGGTTGATCCCAATACCAGCGAATATGGCGCCGAATTCGTGATCTGCATTTCGCCCTCGAAGCCCCCGCCGAAGGGTACCTGGCGCGGCCAGAACGGCTATACCAATCAGCTCGGCCAGGTTTGCAGCACGGCATGGCACGACAGCCTGGGTTTAAGCCAGCCGACGGCGTCACTGCCGCCATACTGAACGGGCTGTCAGCGACAGATCCATGGAAGGGGCTGGCCGCAAGGCTGGCCCCTTTTCAGTGGGCCTTCAGATTACCTTGCGCAGCGAAAAGCTGATCGTCCGGCCCAAGGGATCGAGCAGGTAGGGTTGGTAGCGGTTGGGGGTTGATCCGCTCGCGTCAGTCACACGATCTTTTGAATCAAACAGATTATCGACCGACAATGCGATCCGCATGCCTTTGGCCAGCCGGCTGCTGGGGAACAACGGACCCAGATTGCCGAACAGCCGCACATCGATTGTTGTGCGCGGCGCGAACCGGATCTCGTCTGGTGCCGCGACAGTGCCTGCGGCGATCCGGCTGCCGCCCTTCCATGTGCCATTGACCTGCAAGCCAATGCCGCTGCGCACCACGCCGCCGCCGAACTGGATCATGTGACGCGGCTGCCCGCCGCCGTAGCCAAGAGCGCCACCGGCAAGCAGATCGACCTCGGGCAGACCTGCTCGCGCCAGGCGGGAACTTGTAATCGTCCATTCGTGATTGATGTAACCGTTGAGCCGCCAGCGGGCAGACAGGGCATTACCTTCGCTATCGCCACTGGCTGCCGCGGGTCTGACCGTGCGGCCAAAGCTGCGGCTGAAGGTTGCGCCCCATCGCAGATATTCGCGCTTGACCCTCGCGAAAGGCACAGGCCGCGCATCGACCGCAATGAGACGGCCCGCAATGTCGCGCTGGAACCGGTCTGGAAAGGCGGCTTGCACTTCAGCATTGACTGGTGGCAGTGCGGCAAAGCTGTCTCTGCCCACCACATTCCAATATTCAGCATTGAGTGTGAAGTTGGCGGCTGTAAAAGGAACAAATGTCGCGCTGACAGTGGTGCTCCGGCGCTGCTCCACTCCCAGGTTTGGGTTGCCGCCAGACACGTAGCGCACGAAGACCGTTTCCTGCCTTATGAAATCGAAAGTGCGCACGCCGTCGAGCGTGATTACTGCATCGGTCAGTGCGTTGGGTGAAGGCGCTAACTGTTCGTGGTTGACTGCCGCGCGCAGCGTGACGGCGGATACGGGTAGCCAGTTTACACCGTAGCCGTATTCCTCAAGACCGCCAGCAGCCGTGACGTGCCGCAGTGCGCCCGACAGTTCAAAACCCAGGGCGCCGATGGGCGAGGTGCTGCCAAGAACCGGCAGTTGCAGCGCGAGTTGTGCACTCTCTTCATCGCGGCGGAGATGCGTTGAAAAATTCGTCGCCCCGCCGATTGTCTCCGACGAACTGCGGTTGCCGCGCCATTCCAGACGAAGTGCCGCAGTGACAGGTCCCGCAGGCAAATTGAACGGTGAGCCATTGACCAGTAACTGCGCATTGCCATTGTCGGCACTTGATCGGGCCTTGTCGGCCAGAATGGTCGAGACGAGTGATGCAGGCAGGATCGCAAAGGGATTGACCGTACCATTGGCTATATCGGTCGCGAGTGCCGCTGTATCGATTCCCCGCTCACTCGCAGTGCGGCCGATCCGCTGCGAGAAGTTTGCGCTTAGAGAAATCCGCCATCCACCGGCGCGGGTATTGAGGTTCGCGGCAAATGTGAGAGCGGTCGAGTTGCCTGTTTGAGTCAACGGAGGGCCCAGATAGCGCGCCAGCAGGACGTCTGAGGCGAAAGGACTGAATGGTGTGCCGCCCGGCAGGCGCAAATCAGCGGTCGACGCTCCAGTGAACCCGCGTGTATAGGATCGGTCCGCTGCGAGGTTGAGCGACAGTGACGTCACTGCGCTGAGCTTCTGGGTAAAATTGGCATTGGCCGAAATGCCTCGCTGACGGGCAAGCAAGGTTCGATAGCGCCCAAGATCGCTGAAATTGGCCCGGTTTGCACGCGCGGCAAAATCAGCCAGCGTCGGGCTGGTAGTGGCGGCATTTGCACCAGCAACGAGAACCGGCTGGCCCGCCAGGGCGCTCAGCGCCGGATCGATATTCGAGCCGGGATAAGGGTAAGAAACGACATTGCCGATAAAGTCGTAGGGCGTTCCCTCGCTGTCATTCAGGATATCACGGTCGGCTTCGAACAGAGGATCCGAGTGGCGCGCTTTGAGCACGAAACTGCGCCGGTTTCCGTTAGCGAGCGCAAGCAAGTTGATCTCGGCGGTAGCGGACAAGCCTTGCCCGGCAGTGGCGAAGCCGGCTGAAACATTCCCCGTGAACTGGCGCAAGTCGGACTTGATCACCACGTTTATCACACGTCGGCCCGGATTTTGGCCCAGCTGCCCGGCGGCCTGACGCGGCAAAAGCTGGATTTTCGAGACTGCCTCTGTCGGCAGGTCCGACACTTCGCTAATCCCGTTGGAAATTTGCCCGTTGATCAAAATGATCGGGCCGTCGTTCGAACCGCCAACTTGCGTCAGCACTTCGGCCAGAAGATCGCCGACATTATCGAGCCCGTAAGCCGCTATCCCATTTTCATCCAGCTCGGATTCGGCAAGCAGGCCGGCAAGAAAGCGGCTCTCGTCATTCGCACCCCGCACCACGATTTCGTGGTTGCCATTGCCCTGTCCCGTGTTTTCCGCCTCGCCAGCCCATGCGACGCCACTCTGGATCGCTGCACCGGAAATTCCCAAAGCCATCCATAAAACTATTCGATGACAATGCCCCATGCCCGGAAGCTATCATCGCAACTACGCCAAGTCACCGGTAATCCGGCTGGCGTCTTGATGATCTCACTCGCGCCCGGCTTGAAGACCGTGGGATAGATAGATGCTTAGGCGCGCCGTTGGCTCCGGCACCAATGCGGCTTGGCGCAAGTCCCTCTGGCCGCGATCGCGACCTTGCCTGTTTGATAGCGAAGCCGTCCATGGCAAGTTTACCTTGGCCCAGCTATCTGACTTTGCCAGGCGCCGAAGGTGGCAGAGGCAATCCCCAGTCCCAGAAAGCTGCTCTGGTTCGATAGGGCTGTAAGTATCCAGCGCCTTGTTGACCAGGAACCGCAGCATTTCCCAATGATCCAGCGCGATCATGTCCGGAATTGCTTCTGGAGCTAGCTTGCTCATTTGCTTTCACGACAGCCGATGGCACGCATTGCTGCCGAACCAATATTGTGATGTGCACAAATTCCGCCAGCCGAAACATCCGTAGCACCGAGTATCCTAATGCGCGCACCGTCATCCCGCATTATGGAAAAGAATTCCACCTGCCCGTCAGCTGTCCAAATGTCGCTAGCCGCTTGCTAATTTTGACGCGAGTAGCGTTACTATGATGTCTCACCTGCAGAGCTCGCCTGCAATAAAAATCCCACGCAACCAAATTCACGTTAGAGCGTTCCAGATGATAGGGAAGGAGCGCGCATGCCAAATTGTGACACCGGGGTGCCCGGCCTGGACGAGATCCTCGCGGGAGGGATTGCGCAAGGCCGACTGTTTTTACTTGAGGGGAACCCGGGCACTGGCAAGACAACGCTTGCGAGCCAGTTTCTTATGGCTGGCGCAAAACGGGGAGAGACAGTTCTCTACATCACGTTGTCTGAGACCGAGGAGGAGCTTCGTGATGGAGCCGCTTCGCATGGCTGGGAATTCGGCGAAGGCATAAATGTATTTGAGCTCGTTCCACCCGAAAGCCTTTTGGATGACGACCAGAAACAGAGTTTGCTTTATTCATCTGACCTTGAGCTAGGTGAAACGACAAAACGCATTTTTGAAGCGGTTGAGCGAATTAAGCCGACCAGGGTGGTGCTTGACAGTTTATCAGAAATACGTCTGCTCGCTCAAAGTTCACTTCGCTATCGGCGACAAATTCTCGCATTGAAGCATTATTTGTCGCGGAATTCTGCCACAGTCATCATGCTTGACGATTTGACCGCCGACATGCTGGACAAGACTGTCCATAGTGTCGCGCATGCCGTAATCCGTCTTGAAGAGCTTTCCCCGACATATGGTGCGGAACGCAGGCGAATGCGGGTCCTCAAATATCGGGGGCGCCGGTATCGCGGCGGTTATCATGACTTTGTCATTGAAACTGGCGGAATTCGAGTCTTCCCTCGCCTTGTTTCAGCAGAACACCGCACAGCATTCAAACGCGAGACTGTACCGACCGAGAATGCCGCTCTGAATGACCTTCTCGGCGGCGGTTTGCAGCGGGGCGCCAGCAATCTCATTCTCGGGCCGGCGGGAACCGGAAAGTCGCTGATAACCCTCAGCTTCGTCAAATCAGCCATCGAGCGCGGCGAACACGCGGCGATGTTCGTGTTTGATGAGGAGCTCGGGCTCCTCTTCGAACGCGCAAAGGGCCTGGGCATTGATTTAGCAAGCATGCGTGATTCCGGACGGCTGGTAATTGAGCAAATTGACGCCGCTGAGCTCACCCCGGGTGAATTCTCCGAAAGAGTACGGCGATGCGTCGAGATTTATAAGGCTCGAACGGTCGTGATCGACAGCCTCAATGGCTATCAGGCTGCTATGCCTGAAGAGCAGGCGCTCGTTCTGCACATGCATGAACTTCTGCAATATCTAAACCGGCAAGGCGCATCGACTTTTCTCACGGTGGCTCAGCATGGCTTGGTCGGCGACATGAAAGCTCCCGTGGATGTCACTTATCTCGCCGACACAGTCATTCTACTGCGATACTTCGAGGCCCTTGGCCGGGTCCGCCGCGCGATATCGGTTGTGAAGAAGCGCACGGGCTTTCACGAAGATACCATCCGTGAATTTGTAATCGGCAAAAATGGCATCTCGCTCGGCGCTCCACTCGTGGGATTTCAAGGTGTGCTTCGGGGTGTCCCCGAATTGGTCGGAGATGATGCGGCTTTCATGGATCCCGGAAGGGTGTGAAAGCGTGGACAAAACTCTTTCTGAAAGCGCTGTAATCTTCGCTCCCATTGGTCGCGATGCGACTGTTGCCCAAGCTATGCTTCGCGAAGCCGGATTTGAAAGTTCGGTTGCCAATGACATCGCCAAACTGACGAGTTCGCTGCGCGGTGGTTGCGGCTTTGCGATCGTGACCGAAGAAGCACTGCATGGCGCAGATATGCGCGATCTAGTTCAGTTCATAGCTGATCAAAAGGAATGGTCCGACTTTCCCTTTATCATATTGACCGCGCGTGGTGGCGGGCTTGAACGCAATCCGGGCGCAGTTCGGTTGCTCGAAACTTTAGGCAATGTCACATTTCTCGAGCGGCCGTTCCACCCTACAACTTTGATCAGTCTTGCGCGCGCGGCGCGGCGGGCTCGATTGCGTCAATACGAAGCGCGCGCGCGACTGGCAGAGATCAGAGAGGGTCGCCAGCGCATGCAAGTTGCTCTGGGCGCGGGGAAGCTGGGGTCGTGGTCAGTCGAATTGCAATCTCGTGAACTTACGGTTTCGCCAGATTGCAAAGCGCATTTTGGTCGGGGACAGAGCGATCCCTTTACTATGATGGAGCTGTGCGGCACGATGGATCCTGCAGACCGTGCGCGGGTCGAAGCAGGGGTTGCTGAGGCGATTGAGTCAGGGGCCGATTATAGCGTCGAATATCGATGTGCCTGGCCCGATAGTTCAGAACATTGGATCCAGATCAACGGCCGACTGGAGCGCAATTCCATGGGCAACCCCGTGCGCATGGTCGGCGTGACTCAGGATGTGACGGCGAGACGGCAGACCGAGAATCGCCGTGCTTCGCTCCTCGCTTTGGGCGATGGGCTGCGCAATTTGATCGATCCGGACGAGATGTCTTTTCTTGCCGCGCGAATTCTCGCAACTACTCTGGGCGTCAGCAGGGCAGGTTATGGCATTATTGACCCTGCAAACGAGACGATCCACATCAAACGGGATTGGAATCAACCGGGGACAACCAGTCTCGCGGGCGTTCTGCATTTCCGTGATTACGGTTCCTACATCGAGGATTTGAAGCGCGGGGAAACGGTCGCGATTGGCGATGCTCGCACTGATCCGCGCACAGCCATGAATGCGGCCGCGCTTGAGGCGATTCATGCTCGCGCTGTTTTAAATATGCCGCTTGTCGATCATAACAATTTCGTCGCCCTGCTGTATTTGAACCATCGGGATCCCCGCCCCTGGTCGCTGGCAGACTTGACCTTTGTTCGCGAAGTTGCCGACCGCACCCAGGCGGCGATCGAACGCAGCCAGGCAGAGGCATCGCTTGCCAAGCTGGCTGCATCGCTGGAGCAACAGGTTGTCGAGCGTACGCGAGAGAGCGAGTCGGCTCACGAGCAACTCCGCCAAGCACAAAAAATGGAAGCGGTGGGTCAGCTCACAGGCGGACTGGCCCATGATTTCAATAATATGCTTACCGGGGTTTCAGGCGGCCTCGACATGATCGGTCAGCGAGTCAAACAGGGTCGCTTTGATGAAATTGGCAAATATCTTGAGATGGCCCGCGAAGGAACACAGCGCGCAGCCGCTTTGACGCACCGGCTCCTGGCGTTCTCCCGCAGACAGTCGCTTGATCCGACACCAACTGACATCTATTCCCTGGTGAGCGGCATGGCCGACTTTATGCAGCGTGCTGTCGGCCCTTCTGTCGAAGTCACGGTTCAGCCAAATTCGTCCATTTGGACCGCTTTGATCGATGCGAATCAGCTCGAAAATGCGCTGCTGAATCTGTGCCTCAATGCTCGCGATGCCATGCCTGAGGGGGGGCGCATTTCGATTGCGGCCGAGAACCAACAAATCGATTTCGCGGCGGGCGCAGGCCTGGGCTTAAGCCCTGGGGATTATGTCATGCTTTCCGTAACTGATACGGGCACGGGAATGACGCCGGAGATCATTGAACGCGCATTTGATCCATTTTTCACTACCAAACCATTGGGTGCCGGGACAGGTCTCGGACTCTCGATGATCTACGGATTTGTTTGCCAGTCTGGGGGCAATGTAAAGATCCGGTCATCCATGGGGCTGGGATCGACCATTGAACTTTATTTCCCCAAAACTTCAGTCATCGCTGACTCTCTTGAATCCGCATCAGATCTTGCTGAGGACACCTCGGCGGCGCAAGGCGAGACTGTGATGGTGGTCGACGATGAGTTCATGATTCGGGCTCTCATTGTAGATGTGCTTGAAGAAATGGGGTGTAAGGTTCTCGAAGCTGGTGATGGCGCCGAAGCCCTCACGTTGCTCCGGAATGAAGAAAAAGTGGACCTTCTCATCACGGACGTGGGGTTGCCTAAAGGCATGAATGGGAGGCAATTAGCCGATGCCGCTCGGCAGAAACGTCCCGACCTGACGACCCTATTTATCACGGGATATGCCGAAAGCGAGTTTGTCGGGGAGCGATCGCTCGAACGAGGGATGCATCTTCTCACAAAGCCCTTCGACGTAAACGCACTAACTCGCCGGATTCGTGAGCTATTGGGATACAGTTGAACGACAGCACAAATAGAAGGGCTACAAATCAGGAAGTTCGCTGATCGGTAATGCCTTGTCGGCAATCTGGCCTGGCCGACATAAGCCTATCCAGATGGATGGTGGATCAAACGTGCCGATAGCACCACCGGGTCTACTCCCGCGAACATAGCTGCCATTCGATGCGCCTGATCCCGAGGTCGGAACCTGCCTTATGTTCAAGTTTGGTCAGTGAACACCGGACCGCAGGAAGCAACGGCAGCATCAACGGTCTGTATGGCCGCTTTCGGGGTGGGGAGCGGACAGTTTGATATGGGCGCTGGACTGGGCCAAACTGTCGATCGTTCAAGCCATCCGTCATCTGAGGATTGACCATGCTCGACCACATTTTTCTGACGGTCGGTGACTTAGGGAGGTCCATTGCATTCTACGAGGCAGTCCTTCCCAGTCTGGGGATCTCGGTGCGCCACGACTATGACGGCAAGGATGGCCCGGTGGGTCATCCCGACCTCAAAGGTTTTGGCGCTGCTGGGCGCATATCGTTCTGGCTTCGGCAGGGCATGCCCTCGCCGGATGCAGTCCACGTCGGTTTTGTCGCACATTCGCAAGCCGAGGTGGAAGCGGCATATGCGATCGCCATTGCCAGCGGGGCCGCTGATATTCACCCGCCCGGGGCGCAGTTGCATTACGACCCCCGATATTTTGCCGCTCAAGTTCGCGACCCTGATGGCTACAGTCTGGAATTCGTTTTCAAGAGTTGGCAGCACCCGCAGTGAGCGGTGAACGACCGCGTTAAGCCGTTCCGATGGAACCGCACGTACATCATCACGACCAGGCGGATCACCTCGGGCGAGGAGCTGAAATAGCGGAACGGGCTAGCTGGCTTAAGGGTTAAGGCATGCGACCATCACGAAACCGCCAATCCTAAGGCTAGGTGCATTTGCTCTGATTAGCCCCTGAGGGTGAGAATTGAGGGGGGCAGACTGGGCGGATGAGCTAGGGATTTTGGGCGGCATTGGACGGTGCCAGTCAAGGCGGGCAGCGCTGGCCGGCGATGCTCCGTTCTTTTGACGTCTCCCTTTAGCGAATTAGCGATGAAACAAATGACGAGCCGATGTTGGTGCAATCGAATGCGTGCAAGCCGAAATGGTCTGTCAGGACCTGAAAAGCCCCGACACCGCGAACCGAATTGCCCTTCTGGTCGAGCCTTGGCGAATAACTGGCAATACCGAGTTGGCGATTGACCACGCCAACGATACCCCCACCGACTCCGCTCTTGGCAGGAACGCCGACATCGTAGGCCCAATGGCCAGCGTAATCGTACATTCCGCAAGTGAACATGACCGCCAGCGTGCTGCGCACGGCAAAGATATCGAAGGCAGGCTTTCGCGACGTGATCGACATGCCCATATTGGCGAATGTCGCTCCCATTCTCGCAAGATCCAGGGCAGTGACATTGATCGAGCACTGGCGGAAATAGAGATCCAGCGCATCGTCGGGAGCTACCTGCAGTGCTTCGTTCGCCAACAGCAGGTGTGCAATAGCCCGGTTGCGATGGCCTGTTTCCGCTTCGGAGCGGTAAACCGCCTCATTAAGGTCGAGAGGGCGCTCGGCGGCGCACGAAAAGCGCTCCATCATGAATTCGAAAGCACCCGCGCCTAGGTGCTCGTGGAGAATCCCGGCAACGGCGATCGCTCCGGCATTGACCATGGGATTGAATGGGCGATTTGTGGCAGGGTCGAAAACAATCGCATTGAACGGATCGCCGCTAGGTTCGACGCCGACTCTCGATGCAACCAGTTCCGGGCCTGCCACTTCCAGCGCAAGGCAGTAGGCAAACGCCTTGGAAATCGACTGGATGGTAAATGGCACTTCTGCGTCGCCGGAAGTGTATATCCGACCGTTGACGGTGGCGATGGCCAAACCGAAGTGGTCGGGATCGGCTTTGCCCAGTTCAGGAATATAGTCAGTGACAGATCCGGCGTGGATGTCTTTCTGGGATGTCCACGCGCGTTCCAAGGCACCTTCAAACTCGCTGGCGTTCGATTGAACCGATTCCGTGAATGCCATGCTTGCCTCCTGCTCGACTGTGTGTCCGCTGCCCCTGTGAACTGCACGGCGTGCAGAGACGGCTTGCCCGTCCTCTGGCCCTGTGATTGCTCGATCAATCGCCAATGCTGCATTGCACACAAAATTTGTGCGGTGCGCAATCAAAATATTGGGGCGGTCAGGAGGCGCTGACGATTATCAGGGATACATTGTCTGGTGCACCGCGTTCGAGTGCCAGATCAATGAAGTGGTCAGCCGCCGATTCAAGCGGGTTTGCCAGGATTATCGCCAATAATTCCTGCGCACTCGCCAGCCGGGTCAGCCCGTCGCTGGCGAGCAGGAAAACATCGCCGGCCTGTAGATGCCCGCCAACAGTGTCGACGACCAGCGTATCAGCAGCGCCAACCGCGCGGGTGACGACATTGGCGTTGGGATGATTCTCAGCCTCGTTTGGCTCCAGCATGCCAGCATCGACCAAATCCTGCACAAGGCTGTGGTCCCTTGTAAGCTGCATGATCTCGCCGTCGCGTATCCTGTAAGCGCGGCTGTCTCCGGCCCAGAAGCAATTGTATTGCGTGTCGTTTGCCACCAGCCCCACAATCGTGCTGCCTATGGTCCGGCCCTGGTATTCGGAATGGGCCAGTTCGACGAGGGCCCGGTTGGCCTCTTCGAGTGCGCCGATGGCCTTTCCCACATGGTTTTCCAAGGTGCTGGCGGGAGCGATGGACGAGAGCGCTTCTACTACCAGCGCACTGGCGATTTCACCTGCATGGTGGCCGCCCATGCCATCCGCAACCGCCCACATATTGCGCTCGCCGCAATCGAGCATTGCGTCTTCATTCAGTTTTCGCCGATGCCCGACATGGGTCCGACTTGCACTGGTGAATACCATTGCGACCCTCCATTATTCGGGCTCCGATGGATTGTGCTAGCAAATAGCGACGGATCGTGCGAGCAATTGTTGCAACGCAATATCGCAATTGCGAGAGGGGCAATGAACAAGACCTATAGCAACAAGGCGCTTCCTGCCGGAACCGTTCTGCGTGAATGGCGCCTCGAAGAAGTTCTGGGTGTCGGGGGCTTCGGCATTGTCTACAAAGGCAGGGGCATTTATTTCGACGAACTGGTTGCAATAAAAGAATATTTTCCAAGCGCAATCAGTGAACGAAATGAAGGCGACACAGTAGTCCCGATCGATTCCCAGGCTGAAGAAGTTCATGCGCTGGGACTGAAGAAATTCGTCGAGGAGGCCAAGCTTCTCTGGAATCTGTCGACTCCCACCAGGCATCCAAACATAGTCAGCGTTCGCAGCCTGTTCGAAATTCATGGCACTGCCTACATGGTAATGGATTTCGAAGATGGGCTTTCGCTTTCCAAATTGCTGCGCGAGGGAAAGCGCTTCAATGAGGCGAGCCTTCTGGCGCTCATCCAGCCAATCGCTGAAGGGCTCGAACGGGCACACCGCGTCGGGGTACTGCACCGGGACATCAAGCCGCCGAACATACTCGTCACCGCAGATTCACGCCCCGTACTGATCGACTTTGGCTCGGCTCGATTCGAATCGGGCGATGCAACAAGTACAAAGGTCACTTTCCACACGCCGCCCTACGCCGCCATCGAACAGTATGTGAAGACTTACGTCCAGGGGCCGTGGACCGACATCTATGCATTGGGTGTAGTCCTCTATGAATGCGTCACCGGCGAGAAGCCGCCCGAAGTGCTCGAACGAATGCACGGGGGACTTGGCCAGCCGTTGGCAGACGGCGAATGGCCGGGCTACAGCCAGACTTTCCTGAGGGCCGTCGATGCGGCGATGACCATTCGTCCCGCCGAACGTCCGCAAACGATAAGTGATTGGCTCGCGCTGTTCAGCAATCCTGACGCCCTTCCGGCCAAATCAACGGGCGCGGAGGATTTCGACGAGCCAACCCGCTTCGTCGCCTTTCAGGATCTTCCCGAAAAGATCGTACCGGTAGCACCGCCGCCGCCCGATTTCGAAGGGCCGGTCGAAATTGACACACCTGTTCCCGAATCGCTCAGCGACGTTCAGTTCAAGCGCGCCGGACAAGAAACCAATGCCTCCAAAACCCGGGCTACTGAAGCCCAATTCCTCGAAGAGGCAGCGGCCCCCGAACAGACCGAAAATGTCCAGCCGGACGAAAAGTCGGTTGCGGCTTCCGCTGCTCCCACCAAACCGGGGCCAGCAAAAGGCAAGTCGAACAGTACAGTGCTCATTGTCGGCGCGGCGCTTGTTGCCGTTGCGGGTATCGCCGCCGGTGGCTGGTATTTCCGCGATAGCATCCAGTCCAGGCTGCTTGGCGGCAAGACTGCGCCCTCTACAGTCATTCCTGGCGTTGCCTTCGCACCGAGCGATTTTGCTGCGCCGGTCCCGGTCGTCACCGGAGATTTCGCCCAGGCCGTGCTGTCGCTGGCAGGCGATTCGCGCAGGTTGGGCGCACCATCGGCTGCCTTGGCACAAATCGATGGTGCGGCAGGCCAGTTGGCGAAACTGCAAGGCGACCTTCCCAGCCTGGCCGGTCCAGCCGCCGAGGCTCGCAAGCAAGAGATCGCTGCACTGGCCAAATCCGCAAGCGCCGCATTTGCCTCTGCGCTGAGCCGCGATGCTGAAGCAAGGATGCAAAGGCTCGCGCGCGATCTACCCTGGGCCGACCCACGGCGCGCTGGCGCAGCGCGTAGTGAGCCTCCAAGCCGCCAGCGCATCGCGCAGGATCTGCAACAGGCACGCCGCGTGTTGCAGTCGGCGGTGGCTTCGGCGAATGGGGCCGGCGAGCCCGGTCAGGCAATTGCCTCTGCCCGCCAGGCGCTCCAGGCATCGCACGGATTTGCATCCCTGTCTGCTGCTGCCTATGCCAGCAAGGCTGCCACACCCACCGGGCAGGCCAGCGCCGTCGCCAGCGAGGCTGCGCCATCGCCGACACCGACCATGATTCCTGCGGAAAAGCCGGTGGTCGAGATGGCAGGCGTCAGTCCGGGCAAATTGCAAAAGTTCAATTCGACCGTCAGCGCTTCACGCGAAATTGCGGACACTGTTATCCGGATGGGACGGGGCGGGCGACCAGGATCGGGCGCCTCGGACGAAGAAAAGGAAAGATATCGCGTGCTTCAGCAAGGCAAGACCGCTGCGCAGGGCTATCTCAGCTATCTAACCAACCTGACGAACTCGATGCGCGGGGCGAAGAACGACCGCGAGGCGGAGCTGTTCATATCCCAAGCGGAGCAGACCAAGCGCTATCTCGGCGTGATGCTGTCTCGCTCTTCCGCAGCATCGCAATAAGCAAAACTTGTCTTCACTGCGCAGCAATGATGGCTGTGACCCGATTCATGGAGCCGTCCCGCTCATAAGCGACGGCCCGCGCAAGTCGCTTTACCAGCGGGATGCCCTGCTTGCCGAGCTCTGCATCGACAACTGTGGTGAATGCTTCGGGCTCAGGAGCATCGAACGGATCGAAGTGCGATCCGTTGTCTTCGAACTCCAGCCTGATCGTGTCTTCGCCGTGACGGGCCTTGATCCGCACCATGTCCGCTCCCTGGCCATGGCGCACGACATTGCTGACGATTTCCTCAAGAACTACTTCGATGCGGTTTATCACCGCGGGATCCACACCGAACGGCTGAAGATAAGCCAGCAAAGCCAGCCGCCCCTCCTCCACGGACGAGATCCTGACCGGCAATTCGATGGCGAAGGCATCACGGCCCTCGGGAAGGCAACGACCCACTAATCGACCGCTTACCCGTTAACTGAGGCGATGGCTTCAGCCTCCGTGCCAAACACCGGAATGATATCGGACAATGCAACGGTCTCGATGATTTCCATCACCGCCGCATTGGCTCCGAACAGCGCAAACTTTGCCCCGCGTCGGCCTAGCACCCGCGCGCTGCTCAGCAACATCCGTATTCCCAGCGAAGCGATGAAGGTCACCTCAGTCATGTCGATGATCGTGTGCTGTGCCTTGGGTACTATGCCGGAAGTAAAAGAGGTTTCGACCTTGTCGACGTTGACTGTATCCAGGCGGCCCGTGAGTTGGGCCTTCGTCACCCCAGCCACGTCGGTAATCACAACTTCCATGGTCTGCTCCGAAAAATGGTCAGTCGAAGTGGACGACTACCAATGAAAAATCGTCGTCCAGTGTACTCGTCTGCGCCTGTGCGCGAACCGCGTTGAACAAGCGGTGGGGTTCGGTCAGCCCTTCGACCGGTGGCTGGAGCACCAGTTCGATGAAGTCCTCAATTGCCCATTGCGTCCCGTCCTTGTCGATGATTTCGAACACCCCATCACTGAACAGGTAGAAGCTCGCGCCGTGCGGGATCTGGACACTGGCCTGGCGGAACTCCATGGCCGGCATCGCGCCGATCACGACATTGCGCGTACGCAGCGGCATCGCGACCGACCTGTCTGGCGGCACCACATAGGCCGGGTGATGCCCGCCACTGGCGTAGTCGAGCCGGCGAGTGCGTGCGTCGTAAACACCGTACCAGATGGTGAAATAGAGCGCAGCGTGGTCATCCATCTGGAACAGCTCGTTGAGTGTACTCAGAACCAGCTCGGGGCTCGCCATATCGGTGTTGGGTAGCGACCGTTGACGCAGCTGGTTCATGATCGCCACGGCATGCATTGCCGCACCAGCGCCATGACCGGCGACGTCGACCAGATAACAAACGAACAGATCATCCCTCAGCGGGCCATAGCCAAAAGCATCGCCGCCCAGCTTGGTGGAGGGATGATACATCCATTCGGCCCTGATCGGTCCTTCGCGCGATGGCGCCGGAAGCAGCGCCTTGACGTAGTTGGCGGCGCGGTGGAGTTCACGATCGAAATCATCCGATTGTTCCAACTCTGCGCGCGTGCGCCATTCGTGCTTGAAGGTGCGATTGCCGACCTGCAGCACCGAGCCAACCGGCAGCACGGTCACACCGGAGACCCGCTCGCCATCTATGAAAGTGCCGTTGGTGGAACCCAGATCGGAGACCAGCACGTCATCGTCCTTTAGCACGACCATGCAATGGGACCGCGAAATCTCGGAATCCGCCAGAACGATTTCCGCCGGCGCTGTCCTGCCGATCTTGATGCCTAATTGACTGACGACATGACGCTTCTCGACATCTTCCCCAAGGGAGAGTTCGAGGCAGTGAACCCGATCAGTGGTGACCAGATCAATTTCCCGCGCACGGGTGACGATCTGGGTTTGCTCCATTTCAACCAAAATGCGAGTTCCCCACCGCGCAGCAAGCCATCGGCATGGCGCTGCGCAACGTTGGAGAATATCGCAAGTCAGCCTTTTCGCAAGTGCAATAAATCGTGCATAAATGGCACGGGAGCTGTTAGACTAATGCGAACCGCCCTCTGCTGGTAAGGCGCGGACGATGAAACAGATATCCTTCAAGAAGCACCGGCTAACACCCGAGAATAACCGCGGCCCCAAGCCCCAGCATCGCGCCCACCGCGCGGTCCCGGATCGCCTGAAGCGAATCGCTGGGCGGGGGTTCCGGCTCGGGACGAAATGCCATGGCATGATCAAACTGGCCCGCAGGCTTGATTTGCCGCCGAACGAAGCATTTGGTGCTGTTGTCAATCAGGGCTCACTTGATCGGCCGTACGCCTCGCCTGGCACGCCCGGCGGGGCCTTGGGTGGTGCGAGCGCCATGGTGGCGCTTCTAATCAGGGGAACCACCCATGCCTCGCAAGATGGCCCGTGGGTGCTGTCAGTCTAATCGCAACCAGACTCTGCTTGGCGTAGCATTAGCTTTGTCGCTGCATTTTCAGCCATGACGTTTTGCCTTCAGCCAGGGCGGAGTTGAAATAGCGGAACGGGCTAGCTGGCTTGCGTGGTCGAGGCATGCGATCATCACTAAACCGCCAATTCTAAGGCTAGGCGCATTTCGTCTGACAATACCCTACGAATCGCCATTGTCGCGTTCCTCCGTAGCGATACGGACCGGATCGAGCAGGGCGATCCCGCCATCGACAAGAATGTCACATCCGGTCATGTAGGACGCGAGCGGCGATGTCAGAAACGAGATCACGTTGGCGACTTCTTCAGGACGACCTCGCCTGCCAATCGGGCTGCTGGCGGCAATCTTTTTCATCACCGGATTGCGGCTTTCCTCGTTGAGGCTCATTGGCGTCGCGACAAGCGAGGGCGAGACCGAAAGGATGCGAGCGCCCTTTTTGCCCCAGGCGAATGCGCGCTGCCTGATCAGTCGCATCACGCCGCGCTTCGATGCCGAATAGGCGACATGCGAGGTCTCCGTAGCCGGCGCGATGGCCGTAAGGCGATCGAAAAAATCTTCCGCGAGTGGATCCTCGAGAACTGCCATGAGCGCCGGGTCCTCCGGGGTGCGATAGCCCGATGCGGAGGCAAGGAACACGCCGACCGAGCCCGCCCTCAATTTTACCTCCGCGGCACTTATCACCCGCGCTGTGCCGCGAAGATTGACGTCTAGCACCCTGTGGGCCGTTCCCTGTGCTCCCGACAGACCGGCAGTGACGATCAAGGCTTCGAGGTCGTCCACGCGGGCGAAAAGCGCGTCGATCTCATCGGGATCGCTTATGTCGCATGCGACCGTCTCGACATTGCCGCCAATTTCGGCCGCGACCGGATTGAGGCTCTCGAGCGAGCGATCCGCCAGCAACAGATGTCCCCTCGATACGAGTTGAGCGGCGACCGCGCGGCCGATGCCTGATGCGGCACCAATCACCACGTTGCTCATCACAGGTTCTCCTTGCCGCAGCCCCATGGGCAGCATTTTTTCCAGTTCTAATTCAAGCGATCCTTGAGCGCGTTACGCGAAGCCAAGAAATAGTGCGCCGTTCCCCAGACGAGCATCACGCCGGAAGACAGCAGCGCATATCTTAGGCTTTCACTGCCGAAAGTCGGCTCCAGAAGATCGCTCATCACGCCGACAAAGTAGGGACCGCCGCCGCCGCCCATCAATGCGGCCACGAATAACAGCAAGGCCACTGCGGTTGCACGCTGACGTGGTTCCGCAAAAGACTGTATCGCGGCGGTGGCAACCGACTGCCCAGCTGCCGTGAAAAAGATCATCAGTGCGCGCAATGCCAGTGAAATGGTCGCATTTGGGCTTAGCACCATAAAGACGAAGCAGGGTATGGACAGGGTCGTGGCGCCAATGGGGATCCACTGCTCCCAGCGCGGATCGCGCGGCAGGAGCCGGGACGTGAGATATCCTCCACACAATATACCGAGCACGCCAAAGGCGGCGGTTATCAGACCCACCCAGATACCCACTTCCACCAATCGCATGCCGAAGCTGCGCATCATGAACGAGGGATACCACTGCGATCCGGCCTCACCGCATATGCCGGCCATTGCGTATCCGAACACGAGATGGACAAAGGCGCGCCGGCGCAGCAGTGCGCCCAGGGTCTGCCATGGCATCTCCGGCGCCGCAGCTTCGCGCGTGGGACGTGCCGGTTCACGTAGCGTCAGCAGCGCAATCATGGCCAGCGGAAGGCCCATCAGGCCAATGACTTGCATCGTCGTTCGCCAGCCAAACTGGTGGCCCAGGATTCCGACCGCCATCATGCCGCCAGCTACGCCGAGGGCCGATCCGGTTGCAAAGAGGCTGATAGCGAAAGGGCGTTTGGTGCGCGGGAAGTAGTCACTGATGAGTGAATGCGACGACGGCACACATCCCGCTTCGCCAATTCCGACGCCCATGCGAGCCAGAAAGAGTTGCGGAAAGTTTCGCGCCAGTCCGCTCAACAGGGTCATCAGACTCCATAGACTCAGGCAGACGGCTATGAGCCTGACCCGCGATCGGTTATCCGCCAACCATGCGAGGGGAAAACCCATCACGGCATAGAATAACGCGAATGCAATGCCCGAGAGCAGTCCAAGCTGACTGTCAGTGAGATGGAGATCGAGCTTGATCGGCTGCATCAGGATCGAAAGCGCAACCTTGTCCATATAAGCGAAGATATGGATCACGAACAGGACTGCGAGTGCGTACCAACTTGCGGGCGGCACCTTGGCCGGCACATTCGCCGGCGAAACTTGCATCATGAAGTTGCGGCCGAGGCACGCGTTCCTGCGGTATCACGTCGCCCTGTCTCACATTTCATTGCACTATCCCCCGCCCGCGCGATCCTGCTCTGCCGTTCGGCCAACTTTCCACGGTTTATCGACTGGCCGCGCTTGATCCGAGTTTCTTGAACTTCGGTCGTTGGGTGAGCGTGATTTCGGGCGGAGGCGCAAAAACCTTGCGCAATGTGCGCGGCGGCCCTGCAAGGGACACATTGGGGCGCGCGTGCTGCAATGCGATGTTGTCCCAAAGCACTAGATCGCCTTTGCGCCAGTGGTGAGTGACAACATTGCCCTCCGCATAGATGTGTTCAAACAGGCTCCGGAGCAAGATTTCGCTCTCTTCCCTCGGCATTCCCTCAATCCGCTGCGTGAACATTTCTGAGACGTAAAGGAGAGTCTTGCCCGTGCGTGGATGGGAGAAGGCGATCGGCAGCCTCACTTCCTCATCCTTTTCAAAAGTCGAGATCAGGACTTCCTCATCCCCCGCCCGGTCTCCATAGGTCGCGTCGTGACCGTGAACGGCGAAGCGCCCTTCGACCTGCGCGCGAAGATCGTCCGGCAACGTTTTCCAGGCGGATTCGATGCTGACGAACAACGTGGGAACCGATGGCTCGTTGACCTCAACGCCGTAAAGAGAAAGCAGGCGAAATACGTCTGGCGACCACATCCGGTCAGAGTGATAGAGCAGGCGTCCATATGGCGCTGCGCCGTTTTCCACCTTGTTCGACACCAGCATTTCGCGCCGGGGTGGCTGAATTTCATTGTGGGGCTCTCGGCCGGTGCGGTCCTCGCCGCCGATCAGCAGCTGCGAAAGATGGTCCTGGAATTCCAGCTCAGCATCGAGATTGCGAAAGAGTATAAGTCCGTTGCTGTCGAAAATTGATCGCAATTCTGCAACAGTTCCTGCGGCGAGTGGAACGCACGGCTGAAGGCCGGAAATCTCCACGCCGAAATGGGGATTGAGTTGCATCATGTTCAGTCGCGACATGGCACCTCTTCTTCCCACGCCCGGGCAGGCAAATTCGTCCAGCTCACAACGCAAGAGTAATGCACTTGAATTATAAATGTCAAGTGAACCCCGCACGATTGGCGCAGTTTAAGTGAGGGCTCAGTTCGCCGCCGCTTCAAGAGGCAGCAATTTTCGTAGCGCATCGACGCACACCCGCATCCGTTCCAGTGCCGGGACGCCTGATCTGGCCAAGGCGAGCATTGGTACTTCTACGCCGAGTGGAACCCGCGTGGGCAAGACCGCGAGTAGCGCAGACAGTGGTATTTCCCCGGTCCCTGGCACGAGCCGCTCACTGGTGGCTTCGGCGAGGTAGTCATGTCCCGCGGGCGTCATCATGATGTCGCAAATCTGCACGTATTCTATGATTTCTGGCGCAAGCAACGCGACGTCGTCCGGCGTGCTTCCGGAACGAAACAGGTGCATGACGTCTATCAACAAGCGGAAATTAGGCACGTTCACTCGCGCGATCATCGCAGTCGCCATGTCAAGGTGATTGATCGGGTGGTAAGGCGCATATTCCAGCGTTGTGGCGAGGAAACCCCGCTCTGCAGACATCTCTGCGAGCCGCGAAAATTGGTCGCAGCTGCGCCCTAGATCGGGATCGAGGCAACGCGTTCCGATGCGCTCGGCGCCCAGTTCGGCGAAAATATCGAGATCGGCGGCGTAGCTTTCAACATCGGCGCCCGGCAAGACTGTCGCGCCTTCACCGATGGCCAACGCGATGCCCAGATCACTCAAAGCTGCCTTGAAATCGCGCCGCAGGGCGGCATCCTCGCGCAAAGACCATTCGGGAAAATTTTCGGGGTTGCGCGCATGGCGGCCCAATCCCACCGTGATATGCGCACAACCGAGTTGTGCCGCCAGCCTGGCATGATCGACCGGCGGCATGCCGAAAACACTCGCCAGTTCGATACCCAATTTTGTCATTGGTTCTCCCACGCTGAAGCCGCCATCAGAATCTGCGTTCGACAAGCATCGATGGCCATGACAGCCATGGCCGACATCTCATCCAAAGTGCTCGGCGACCATTTCCTCGCTTTTCTGCCAAAGAGCCCGCGCATTGAGGGGATCAATTGCAAAGCTGCGCACGCCCGAGCGCACGACTGGATCGTCCTGGATTGCAGCCACCCCGCAGTCCTCGCAATATTTGCCGCCGATCAGTTCAGCGGGAGCCACGAAACCAGCCCATACCGATGTCGCGGCCCCTTGCAGCACAGTCTTCGTGCCCATCATTTTCGACAATTCCTGTCCCGAGCGCGAAGCGAGGGCAGAAATGCGCTCCACCAAGTCAGCCGTCATATGCCGTGACAATTCTGTCTGGATCGCCCCCGGATGGACAGCAGCGGCCCTCACGCCTGATGCCTTGTGGCGGCGGTCGAACTCGACCGCGAACAAGGCATTCGCCGTCTTGGACTGGCCATAGGCACCGAACTCGGTGTAGGGCTTGTTCTCGAAATTAAGATCGTCAAGATCGACCGGAGTGCCACGATGACCGGTTGAAGAGAGGCAGATAACCCGCTCGCGAATCAGGGGAGTGAGCCGGTTGACGAGCACGAAGTGCCCGAGATGGTTTGTCCCGAACTGCATCTCGAAGCCATCTTCAGTCAGGCCAAAGGGTGTCGCCATGACGCCGGCGTTGCAGATCACGACGTCAATGGGTTCAGCCCTGCGGTTCAGTGCATCGGCACAGGCTCGAACGCTCTTCAGCGATGCCAGGTCGCACTCGATCAGCTCGAGCCTGCCAGGCGCCCTCGACTCCTCCCGCACGCTTTGCGTGGCGCGCTCGGCTTTGGCGATGTCACGCGCCGTGCCGATAACATGCGCGCCGTGAGCGGTAAGCGCGCGGGCCGTCTCCACACCTAGACCAGCGGAAACGCCTGTGACCAGCACCCGCTTGCCGGCAAGATCGACCCCTTCGAGTACTTCATCCGTGGTCGAGGAGCTGCCAAACCTCTTGTCCATCGACCTGCTCTCCCGCTTGTCTGATTTTGCCGAACACCTAACTGTTCGGGTAACTTTTTCGTACGAACCATTCCGCGAATGAAGAGCGGAATGTAGAACTATGAGCTGACTGATGCAGCGAACGCTGCAACTGCGATGTCCAGATAGGGTTCGATGTCAAACTCTCTGAGCGCGGCATTCACTTCACGACTTTTGTCGTGCTCCACCACGGATGAGACGAACATCATTGTCAGGGCAGCGAGCCTTAGCCTGAATATCTTCTCCGGAACGTCACTGTAAATTTTGCGAAGCAGGCCGATAACCTCTATCAGCACGGAGTCTGTGCCACGTTCATCATGCTTCTGGCGTCTGCTAAATTCAGGATGCAGTCTGCACTGCATCAGGAAGTGACAATAGATGTGGTTGCCATCGGGGCAGATGAAATTAAGCGAGGGCACCCAAAGAATTTCGAGAAGCTTCCTGGGATTAAGCAGGTCGGCATTTTTCTTGAGTTCTTCGAACATGTCGCGCCGCATGCTCTCACGTTTGCTGTTCCGATCATCGAGAATCGCAAATACGAGACCCAGCTTGCTTTCGAAATGATATTGAATGACGTTGCTGTTGGCCTGACCGGCAAGCAATCCGATATCGCGCAAGGAAACCCCGTCGACGCCGTGCCGGGCAATCAGGATCTCGGCCACATCCATCAGCTTGGCCTTGGTGGAACGCCGACCTTGAGCGTTCAATCGGCCGGCTGGAGTTAATCGCGCCCGGCGGCCATGCGACATGCCCGCTTTCGCGGTTTCCCGCGCTCCGCCCGCGCCGCGAGTGCCGCCGGCGCGAGCAGGCACTGGCTTGTCTGGCCTGTCATCGGGCATCTGGCTTTTCTCCGATCGCGTTGCAGCTCGGTGGGAGTCGCCGCGCTTGCCACCCGAACCCTTAATGCAATACCATTAAATTGGTCAATACGGATATCTGTCGCTATCAGGCATCGGGATCGGACGGCACGCTGCGTGCACGAAATAATGCATTGACATTAAAACTGGGATTGCACTAGTCCACGATCGAAATGCTACACGCGGGCCATGGCGCTCATGCAATCAAACATATGAAATATATAAATTCCTAGACACATCTTTGGGAGATTCTCTATGCGCATAGCGCTTCGACCGGAAAACCCGGTGGCCTGGACCGAGTTCGAGTGCGAGGACCTCTTTGCCCTCGATCGGCAAGAGCGGGAGGAACTCCAACTTGAAGCCATCCAGCTACGATTCGCCCAGTTGCGTGACAAGATCCCTGCACTGCAGAAGCTGGCTGACAAGCAGGGCGTACATTCGATCGACAGCTTCGATGACGCGCTGCGCATTGCCTATGACCACCGCGTTCTGAAGAACTATCCGCTCCACATTCTCGAGAACCGCGACTTCGCCAAACTTACGTCCTGGCTCAACAAGCTCACAGTCCACGATCTGTCGCAAGTCGATCTCACTGGCTTGGCGACGCTGGATGACTGGATTGCCCGGCTCGAGGCATTCGGCATGATCATTGCCACTTCGAGCGGGACGACCGGCAAGCTCAGCTTCGTCGCGCGATCGAAGGAAGACATATCGGGCTGGCGCAATGCCATGCGGCTCACCAGTCTGGCGGCAACCGGCGTCGACTCCCGCAAGGTCAAGCTGCCGGTCTTTTCGCCCGGCTACCGCTCGGGCAACCAGATGTCGGTCAAGAAATCGTCACTGTTTGCCTATGAAACTCATGGCGGCCCGGAAAATCGGTTCACACTTTACGACCAGCATATGTCGACTGATCTGCTTGCTCTGGCAGGCAAGTTGCGCGGCGCGGAAGAACGCGGTGACGTCGAGCAGCTTGGGCTGGATCCCGCGCTGGTCGAACAGCGCCGCAAGATGATCGAGGCCGGACGGCGCCGCGATGCTGACGTGCAGGTGTTCTTCGAGCGCCTGATTGATCAGTTCAGGGGCAAGCAAGTCAGCATCGCGGGACTGTTCGCCGATCTCTACCGGGTTGCGCAGGCCGGCATGGACAAAGGGCTGAAATGCGAATTCGCGCCCGGCTCGGTCATCAGCTGCGGCGGCGGAATGAAGGGCTACAAGGGTGCGCCGGACAATTGGCAGGAGATCATCAAGGAATTCTTCGGCGTTGAGAGGCTGAGCACTTATTACGGATTTTCCGAAATGATCGGTGCCATGCCGATGTGCAGCCACGGCTATTATCACGTCTTCCCCTACACCGTGCCCATGTTGCTGGGATCGGATGGTCAGCCCCTCCCGCGCGAAGGTGCGCAGACCGGACGTATGGCGGTTTTCGATCTTCTGGCGCAAAGCTGCTGGGGCGGCTTCGTTACCGGCGACGAAGTGACCGTCCACTTCGACGACGACTGCGAATGCGGCTGGCGTACGCCGCGCCTCGGCCAGTCCATCCGCCGCTACAGCGAAATGGAAGGCGGCGACGACAAGATCACCTGCTCGGGAACGGTCAAGGCCTATGATGAATTCATGGATTTCGTCATGGGGCAGGACTGATGTCGGCGATGATCGACATTCCCATCCTGGCGCGCGGGCGTGTGATCATGCCCAGCGAAGACGACAGCGTGGTGTTCGGCGGGCGCGCCGGAGCCAGCTTCCGCGCGCCCAACCCGCACAAGCACGTGCGCGACCTGCTGCTGGGCTCGGCGCGCCAGTTGCTCGACCTGCAGGAAACGCCGATTGACGAAATCATCGACTTCCTGAGCCGACTCGGCCCGCTCATGGCGCTTGATACGAATCCCTACCTGCAGCAGGCTTTCGAACTGGGGCTGGAGGCTGGCGGCCTAACCGAACCAGTGCTGCGCGAAGTCTTCAACCAGCTGCCGCCACTGTTTGATCGCCAGCGGCTGGAAACCGAAATCGAGAAAAAGATCGGCAAGGCCTATCTTGATGGCTGGGTCGAGAATGGCAAAGCGGGCCAGTCATTCCGGCGCGTGCGAGCCTTCGGCACGCGGCAGCTCCATATCCCGGCTGGCAATGCTCCGGTGGTCGCCGCACAGACGGTAATACGCGCGGCGATGACCAAGTCCGACTGTCTGATCAAATCACCTTCCAATGATCCGCTTTCGGCAAACGCCATCGTGCGGACCATGATCGATCTTGACCCCGACCATCCGGTTACGCGCCACCTTGCTGTTGCTTACTGGAAGGGCGGCGACGAAGTTCTCGAGCGTCAGATCATTCGCGTCTCGCGCATCGACAAGATAACTGCCTGGGGCGGCATGGCCTCGATGCAGCATATCCAGAAGTATCTCGTGCCCGGGCTCGACCTGATTGCCCTCAATCCGAAGCACTCGATATCGGTTATCGGCAAGGAGGCTCTCGAAAGCGAGGATGCCATGGCCGAAGCTGCCAGCGGACTGGCGCTGAGCGTGGGCAACCTGAACCAGACCGCCTGCGCCTGCACTCGTGTCGCCTATGTCGAATGCGCCGTGGACGACAAGGCACTGGAACGCCTGATCCAGTTCGGCGAAGTGGTTTACGAGGCCATCCAGGCCTTGCCCCCGCAGCTATCCACTCCCTCCGACCGGCCCAATATTGAGCTGCAGGCCGAACTTGATGCCATCGAATCCGAAGACGAATTCTATTGGTTGAAAGCCGACACGATCAACGGCGGAGTGATCGTGTCGCGCTTCGAGGGCAAAGTCGACTTCGCCGACGACCTTAACAATCGCATCGTCAACCTCGTGCCGATGCCCAATATCGAGGATGTGCTGGATCACTGTGATCACACCACGCAAAGCGTGCCGGTCTACCCTGAAAGCCTGCGCGAAAGCCTGCGCGACAAGCTGGCGGTTTGCGGGGTGCAGCGCATTTCGCCCATGGTATCGCGGCGCGAAACCGTCTGGTGGGGCAATGTCGATGATACCTCAGGTCTGCCGCATGACGGGATGCAGCTCGAGCCGCGGATGGTGCGCTGGGTGATCGATCAGAGCGGCAAACCCACCTCTGGATGAGCGTTGTATAAAGCACTTGCATTAATAATGCACGAACATTACCGTTTGGCCGATCGTGGTCTGCTGCCCGTCGTGCGCAACCGCAAATCCATAAGCATTCCTTGCCGATAATGAAAACAACCGGGGAGATGTCTGTGACGAAATCGAGCCTACGAGCTGCGCCGTTTGTCGCAGTCGCGGCATTGATCGCCGCCCGCTCTGAGAGGCAGCCACCAAGGCACACGAATCCATTCGACATCCGGCAAGGTTCATAAAAGGGAGTAGGACACTATGCGAGATCTCCGCAGATTCACGCTCTTTGGCGCCAGCATGCTGGCGCTATCTTCACCTGCATTCGCCCAGCAAACAAATGCCCCGGCACCCGCAAGCGATGACGGCAATAACGATATAGTCGTAACCGGCACGCTGATCCGCGGCATCGCGCCGGGTGGTTCGCAGTCGATCGCCGTTGATCAATCCAAGATTGCGGCAATTGGCGCGGTTAACAGCTCGGAGCTGCTGGCCAGCGTTCCCCAGGCGGGCACCTTTCTTGCTTATGCGGCCATTCGTGGTGCTTTCGGCGTGAACATTTCCGTCAATCGTCCGACGCTGCGCTATCTGGGCAACACTGGGTCGAGCAGCGCCAGCACTCTCCTGCTGGTTGACGGCCACCGACTGCCTGGCATGGGTGTCCGGCAATCCTCATCGGACCTCGACGCGATCTCGCCTAATGCGGTCGAACGCATCGACGTGATCACCGACGGCGGCTCATCGACCTACGGTTCGGACGCAATCGGCGGCGTGATAAACTTCATCACCCGCAAGAGTTTCGATGGTGTGGAGGTGAAAGGCAGTTATGGTTTCGCCGACAATTACAACCAGTACAATGCCAGTATTATTGCCGGCAATACTTTCGGCAGCGTCTCGGCCTATGTGGCCTACGATTTCTCGAAGCACGACGGTCTGATCGGTCTAGACCGTGACTTTTCGCAGAATCGCGACTGGGTAAACAACGCGCCCGCAGACGTCGCCTGCGTGGTGGGCAATGTGCGCGCAACAGTAAGCGGCGTGACCACAACTTATGCGCTGCCGAGCCTAATGCCCGGACTTGGCAACCGTTGCGACAACTCTGAATACGCCTCGCTTTATCCTGTGGAGGAGAAGCACAGCGTCTTGGCCAGTCTTGTCGTGGACTCCGGCGGGCCAGTGTCATTCGCGGTCAAGGCATATTATGTCAACCGCACCAATCATTCCACATTCGGACCGCTCGCCCTGACTTCGGGCGTAACGCTTCGCAACACCAGCCCTTTCTTCCTTCAGCTGCCTGGCGCGCCGACATCTGAAACAATATTCGTAAACCTGGCTTCTCGCTACGGCAACTTCTCGGCGGCCGATTCCTCGCTTGAATCCTACGGCATCACGCCGTCGGTGAAATGGGACATTGGCAGCGGCTGGCAGATGAACGCCATGTTCAACTATGGTATCGGCAAGGCAAATCTTCTCGCGCAAATGGTGAACGCGTCGGCGATCAACACGGCGGCGGCTGCAAACGCCTTCGACCCGGTCAATCTCGCCAATCCGATCAATGCCCCGGTGTTCGCCACGGCGCTCGACTGGTTCAGTTTCGGCCGCTCAAGGCACGACCTGGTCAATGCCCGCGCGATTTTCGACGGGCCCCTTTTCGACCTGCCCGCTGGCAAGGTTCGTGCGGCGATCGGCGTTGAATACCTCCGGGAATCATTCTCCGGCTGGTCGGTTCCGGGCTCGGCGCTCACCGCCGCCAGCATTGCCGCTCTCGTAGACCGTCAGAAGGCTCGCAACGTTAAGTCGATATTCGGCGAACTCAATGTGCCGCTGATGGGTGGAGGAAGCGGGTTGGGCGAACTATCCCTTTCACTCTCGGGCCGTTATGATTCTTACAGCGACTCCGGCGGGACCTTCAATCCGAAGATCGGGGTCAATTTCGAGCCGGTGGACTGGCTGAAGCTGCGCGGTAATTGGGGCACGGCCTTCCAGGCCGCAGGCGTCTCGCTGCTTGCCGACCCGAGTCCCAATTTTAACATTACTTCGCAGTTGGTTCGGCCCAACGCCAAGGCAGGCCTGCCGATAACCGCCACGCGCATCAACGTCCTTGGTCTCGCCGGCGCGAAGCTTCCTGTCGATCCTCAGACGGCGAAGAACTGGTCGCTGGGTTTTGACATCAAGCCTCCTATGATCAAGGGATTATCAGCAGGGCTGACCTATTTCTCGCTCGACTTCAAGAATGTCATTAATGCACCATCGGTTGTGTCGCCGCGTCTCTACATCGACTATCTCGACCGTATCGTCACATATGACGCGGGCGATGCAGCGATGAAGGCGTTCTACGATAAACTCGTTGCTGAGGGTGGGACTGGAGGCGCAACAACGCTCGCCTCCTTACCGAATGGTGACTTCAGTTCAGTCTACTCAGTAATCGATGTCCGCGCGTCGAACTTGGCCCGAATATTGACTACCGGCCTCGATTTCTATGCGCGGATGCGTCAGGAAACTGGTTTCGGCGATGTCTTCGCCGATGTTTCGGGTAACTATATCTTGACTTTCAAACAACAGGCCAGCGCGGCAGCGCCCATTGTTTCCACCCTCGAGCTCGACACCACTAGACTGCGCATGCAGACAACATTAGGCGCCGATGTCGGCAATCTTCTCGCACAAGTGGTCTGGAACCATTCGCAAGGCTACAATATCACCCCGACCGCCACAAATCTCCAGCAGTCGCGCGTAGATTCCTTCAATGTCTTCAATCTGTTCTTGCAGTACAAGGTGCCAGGCGAAAGCAGGATTGCCAAAGATCTGACGCTCTCGCTCAACGTCGACAACCTGCTCGATCAGGATCCGCCGCTGTTCCGCGGGCAGGCCTCCACCTTCAACGGTTTCGCCAACGGCTTCACTCTCGGACGGCTCGTGCGGCTGGGCGTTTCTAAGAGATTTTGATTTTGCCGGGCGCAGTACCTGTCAGGCTGGCGAGGTGGCATTCGCCATTTCAATACGCGACTATTACAGCCGGCTTCATAAGTGCAGGTTGTCCAAAAGTGTACAAGGCGAATTGGGATGCCCTGCAGCTCGGTTAAATAAGGCTGTTGGCTGGTAAATTCTTCGAAACACGCGCGCCCTGGCGGAGGGGGAATTGGTGCGGCCATCATGATCCGGCGGATGCCCGGCGGCAGTTTGGCCAGCGATGCCCCGTTGGTTCGACACCTCCGTATCAAGGCCCGCGATCACGCTGGACCCGCCTCGTCCTCATCGATTAGGATGCGATTGGCCGCGCCTTCCATGTCGTCGAACTGGCCGCGCCGCAGCGCCCAGAAAAAAGCAGCCAGACCCGCCAATCCCATCAGCAATGCCAATGGCAGAAGAATCGCCACACTGGTCATTTCGCGGCGCCCGTCAGGCGCAGTGAATTGGCAATCACGATCAGCGACGAGGTCGACATGGCAACCGCTGCAAGCAGCGGCGTGAGTTGACCAAAGATCGCCAGCGGCACGGCGAGCACGTTATAGCCGATCGCCAGCGCGAAATTCTGCCGCACCACGCGCATCGTTCGCCGAGCGGCAATGACGGCGCGCGGCAGTGCCAGCAACGAATCGCCAAGAAAGACGAAATCCGCTGCCTGTCGGCCGAGATCGCTGGCGCTACCCGGTGCTATCGAAGCATTCGCCGCGGCCAGTGCAGGGCCGTCGTTGAGCCCGTCTCCCGCCATCAGCACATGTCGGCCCCGTGCCATTTCTTCGTTAATCGCGTCGAATTTGTCACTCGGCGAAACATTGGCGCGCGCGAACAGGCCAGTCTCCCGGGCGGCCTGAGCAACCGAGGCGCGATTGTCACCTGACAGGATCGAAGCCTCGACACCAAGCGAATGCAGCCATGCCAGTGCTTGAGCGGCGTCGGGGCGCAAGCGATCCGCAAATGGGATCAGCCAGGCCGGACGGCCTTCGATGTCGAGCACAGTGGCAGTTGCGCTGGTGGAGTCCGGGCGGCGCAAGGCGACTTTGCATCCTTGCCACTTTGCCCGCACGCCGTGTCCTGCCTCTTCGCAAACGTCATCAAGAGGCGCCGCTTTGTGCCCCGCCAAAGACAGCGCCGAGGCCAACGCTCGGGAGAGCGGATGGCGACTGCTGGAAGCCAGTGCCAGCGCTACCGAAGCACATTCGGGCGGCAAAAGGGCCAGCACGGACGGATCGGGTTTCGGTTCGCCCAGGGTGAGTGTCCCGGTCTTGTCGAGAAAGGCCGTGTCAACGCGTGCCATGCGTTCGAGCGCGGAAGCATCCTTCACCATGATGCCCTGTTTCATCAGCGCCCCGCTGGCAACCACTTGCGCCACCGGCACTGCCAGCCCGATCGCGCAGGGGCATGTGACTATTAGCACGGCGATGGCGATCACGGCTGCGTGATAGACCCCCGATCCGGCAAGCATCCAGCCGACGAAACTGGCCAGCGCAAGCGAGTGAACCGCAGGCGCATAGAGCCGCGAGGCGCGGTCGGCGAGGCGGACATAGCGCGAGCGCGCCTGTCCTGCCGCCTCCATCAGGCGCGCGATCTCGGCAAGCGAAGTATCGTGACCCGATGCTGTCACCCGCACGTCGACCGGCGCATCAAGGTTGAGCATGCCGGTATGGACGGCATGGCCCGGAAGAGCCGCAACCGGTGCTCTTTCTCCGGTGAGCAGCGATCGATCGAGCCGGGTTGCACCGCTGGAGATCACCCCGTCCGCCGCCAGCCGTTCGCCCGCCGCAACGCGGATTACCATTCCCGGCACGAGATCACGCGCCGCCAGCCATTGCAGTGCTCCATGCTGGCCCACCACAATGGCCCCTGGCGCAGCTTGACGCAGCAGGGCATCGACCCCGGCGCGTGCGCGGTCGCGCATCATTGCGTCAAGCGCTCGGCCCGAAAGCAGGAACAACAGCAACATCAGCGTGCCATCGAACCATGCCTGTTTGCCGCCCGATACGGTCTCGTAGATGCTGAGGCCGGTCGCGAGGCTTACCCCGATCGAAATCGGCACGTCCATGTTGGTTTGCCAATGCTTCAGCGCCAACCAAGCCGAGGAGAAGAACGGCCGTCCGGCATAAACGATGGCCGGAACCGCGATCATCGCTGAGAACCAGTGGAATAGCTCACGCGTGGTTCCGTCTGCGCCGGACCAGATGCCCACTGACATCAGCATCACATTCATGCAGGCAAATCCCGCCACTGCGAGCGGTCCAAGCAATGGTTTCATTGCCGAGGCAGGCGGTGCGAGTTCCTCGCCACGCGGCTGGCTGGGAAAACCCGCACGATCCAGTGCTTCAACAAGATCGGGCACTGTCACCACAGCATTGTGCGCCACGGTGACATCCCGCGCGGACAAGTTGACTCGTGCCGACGCCACGCCCGGCATCGCGCCAAGTGCGCGCTCGACTTTGCCCATGCAGCCCGCACAATGCATTGCGGGCACGACAAGCACGGTTTGCTCAAGGACTTCGCCTTCTAGCCGGGCCGGAGCATTCATGGCAGCTCCTCCTCGCTACGCCAGACCTTGCCACCAGACTGCGCTTCGAGGCGCAAACGCCAGCGACCGGCGGGTAGTGTCTGCTGCGAGACGAACGTGCCGCCATCATCCCGAGCGAAAGCCAAGCTCTGATCGGGCAGCCTGCCCAGCGGATGGCGGGCTATGGCAATCAGTTTCGCCGCCCCTTCAGCGCCTGTCAGCACGACTGCCACTTTTCCATCTGCCCGGCGGCTCGCTGCAGCATTCCAGCCCAGCCTTTGCTCAGCCGCCGCAGCATCGAGCCACGTGTTGAAATGCTGGCTGGCGACATAGGAGTTTTCGACCACGACGCCGCCGAATGTGACCCCTGCCAGACTCGCCAACAAGAGATTGACTGCCAGCACCACGGCAAAGAAGGCGATCAGGATGGCGGCCATGTGGCGACCGGTGAAGCGGCCCGGTGGATTGGCTGAATTCATTCCTCGTCTCCCGGCGCGTCAAACTTTGCCTCGTGCACGTCGCTCCCGCCCTCGGCATCGAGCGCATGCAAGGTGAAATTGAGTTCCTGGCTGGCTGTGCCAGGCGGGGCGATCACGAAGACCCGGATAGCTGCGGGCTGATCGGCAGGGACGGTCCGGCGAAGCACGCGAGCAGCGGCGCTGCGCGGCATGTCGTCACTCCACATCACCGCGCCAGGAAGTCCTATGAGGCCGATTTCCATCAGGCGAGGCCGACTTTCCATGTTGCGCAGTTTCACAGTGTAGGCATTGCGGACTTCTCCGCCCGACATCAGCATGAAAGGCGGATTGCGATCCTTGGCGACAGAAATGTCGATATGGTTGCGCGCTCCCAGTGCGAAAAGCAGGGTTAGGCCGATTGCGCACCATACGGCGAGGTAGAACAGCGTGCGCGGGTGCCAGATCAGCTTGAGGTGCGATGTAGGCGCCGCGCCGCCGCGCTCGGCCTTGCTATCTTCCAGTGTCGCATAGTCGATCAGCCCGCGCGGACGGCCGAGTTGCTGCATGACTGTGTCGCAGGCGTCGATGCACAGCGCACAAGTTATGCAGGCAATGTCCGGCCCGTTGCGAATGTCATAGCCGGTCGGGCAGACCGCAACGCACTGGTTGCAATCCACGCAGTCGCCCAGCGGCACAACCGATTTTTCAGCCTGTTTGACGCTGCCGCGCGGTTCACCGCGCCAGTCCTTGTAAGTGACAATCAGGCTCTTTTCGTCGAGCATCGCGGTCTGGATCCGCGGCCATGGACACATGTAGATGCAAACCTGCTCGCGCAGGAAACCGCCGAAGATAAATGTGGTCGCAGTCAGCACGGCAACGGTCGCATAGGCAACCGGCGCTGCCTGGCCGCTCCAGAATTGCTGGTTGAGGCTTGGCGCATCGGCAAAATAGAAAATCCACGCGCCGCCAGTGGCGAAGGCCAGCAGCAAGTAGATCGTCCACTTGATCAGCCGCCGAGCGATCTTGCCCGCTCTCCAAGGCGCGGCCTGAAGTTTCATCTGGGCATTGCGGTCGCCGTCGATCCAGCGGTCGATATGCTGATAAAGGTCAGTCCAGACCGTCTGCGGGCAGGAATAACCGCACCAGGCCCGGCCTACCGCGCTCGTCACCAGAAACAGACCGATGCCTGCCATGATCAGCAGACCGGCGACGAAATAGAATTCGTGCGGCCAGATTTCGATATCGAACATAAAGAAACGGCGGTTCGCCAGATCGATCAGGACTGCCTGATCAGGCGCGTGCGGGCCGCGGTTCCAGCGGATCCAAGGGGTGACGTAATAGATTGCCAGAGTGACGAACATCACGGCCCATTTCAGCTTGCGAAACTTACCAGTGACTGCCTTGGGGAAGACAGCACGGCGTTTCTCATAGAATGCTGATCGATTGGGGGTTTCAGGGGCGTTCATGGGTTGCGCCTGCCTGCGCAGGCGTTGCGTTCGCGAAGTCCTCGCCGCCGCCCAGCGAATGAACATAGATCGCCAGCATCTTGATCGTCACGGGATCGAGCCGGGCGTGCCAGGCAGGCATCACGCCCGCCGGTCCCTGGGTAATCGTCGCTGCGATCTGCGCGCGACTGCCGCCATAGAGCCAGACCGCATCAGTCAGATTGGGCGCGCCGATCTCGCGGTTGCCTATGCCATTCGCGCCATGACAGGCAGCGCAGTTTGCGGCGAATAGCGCTTCTCCGCGCGCCGAGGCGGGGCCTGCTCCATCCTTGCCGGCCAGAACGCGAACGTAACTCGCGGCATCGCCAATCTCAGCCTGCGTCAGCAGCCCATCCCGCCCGAAATGGGGCATGGTCTGGGCCTGTCGCGTCCGGTCATCGCCGGGCTGACGAATGCCGTGAACGATTGTAGCATGAATCTCGTCCAGATTCCCGCCCCACAGCCAATCGTCATCATTGAGATTGGGATAGCCGATTCCGCCAGCTGCCTCCGAGCCGTGGCATTGCACGCAATTCACTCTGAAAGCAGCTTTGCCGCCGGCCTTTGCGGCGCCAAACAACGCGGGATTGGCTGCAATCTGCGATAACGGCGCGGCAGCGAGTCGTGCCAGTGTCGCAGCACGTGCGCCTTCTGCTACCTTGGTCTGAGCAGCGAGCTGGCCCCGGCTGGTCCATCCCCACAGACCTTCGGTGCCTCTGTTGAGTAGCGGAATGGCAGGATAGACGATGACATAAGCGAGCGAAAACAGGATGCTGGCGTAAAACGTTAGCAACCACCAGCGGGGCAGCGGATTGTTGAGTTCCTCGATGCCGTCCCATTCGTGGCCAACCGTTTCGATGCCGGTCGCTTCGTCGATGCGCTGCTTGGCCCCAGGCTCAGCCATTGTCATTGTCCTTGAAGATGATCCGCGCCGCTTCGTCATTGGCGCTTCGAGCCGAGGGTCGAAAAGGCCACACGGCGAACCCCGCAAAAGTCACGGCCATGACCACCAGGCCCCAGCTGTCGGCAAAATGGCGCATCGCCTCGTAGGTCGAATGGGCACTCACCGGCCCTTCTCCGCTGCGAGGTCTTCCTGCGCTGCAGCCGATTTTACATCGACCATCGTACCCAGCACTTGCAGGTAGGCGACCAGCGCATCCATTTCAGTGAGGCGCGAGGGGTCGCCATCAAAATCGCGGCTCTGCGCGCCTTGATATCGCGATGCGAGATCCTTGCCGTCCGACATTGCATCGGCCTGTGCCATGAGGTCATCGTTGGCCTTATCGATGGCCTGCTTGGTGTAAGGCACGCCGACGCGGGAAAGCGCGGTCAGTTCTGCGCGCATGTCGCCCTGCCGAAGATCGTTTTCGGCGAGGAAGGCATAGGGCGGCATCACTGATTCCGGCACCACGGAGCGCGGATCGGTCAGGTGCTGTACATGCCATGGATCCGAATAGCGCCCGCCCACGCGCGCAAGGTCGGGCCCGGTCCGCTTTGAGCCCCACTGGAAGGGATGGTCGTACATCGATTCCGCGGCCAGGCTGTAGTGGCCATAGCGTTCCACTTCGTCGCGAAACGGGCGGATCATCTGGCTGTGGCAGACATAGCAGCCCTCGCGCACATAGATGTCGCGGCCGGCCTGTTCGAGCGGCGTGTAGGGCCGCATGCCTTTCACTTTCTCGATCGTGTTATCGATCCAGAACAATGGCGCGATTTCGACAATACCCCCGATGATAACGGCAAGAAATGCAAACAGCGCCAGCAGCGAGACATTGCGTTCGAGCTTTTTGTGGCGCTCGATCATAGGGGACGTGGAGGCGGTCATGGCGCAGCGTCCTTATTCGGCTGGGATGGCTATGAGCGGGCTATCAGACGCCGCATCGTAGGGGGCAGATCGCAAAGGCGCTTCTTCGCGCAGGCGGCCGAGGATGGTGAGCCAGACATTGGCCGTCATCACACAGGCGCCCGAGAGATAGAGCAGCCCGCCGAAGGCACGCAGCAGATACATCGGATGCAGCGCGAGTACGGTTTCGGCGAACGTGTTCACCAGGTATCCGTCAGCGCCGTATTCGCGCCACATGAGGCCCTGGGTGATTCCCGCTACCCACATCGATGCAGTGTAAAAAACGATCCCCAGCGTCGCGAGCCAGAAGTGCCAGTTGATCCAGCGCAGGCTGTACATCCGCTCACAATTCCAAAGGCGCGGAACGAGGAAATAGATTGCCGAGAACGTTATCATCCCGTTCCATCCCAACGCGCCGGAGTGGACATGGCCGATGGTCCAGTCAGTATAGTGCGACAGGCTGTTGACCGACTTGATCGACATCATCGGCCCTTCGAACGTGCTCATGCCGTAGAAGGCGAGGCTGAGCACCATCATGCGGATGATCGGATCGGTGCGGACTTTGTCCCATGCGCCATTCAGCGTCATCAGCCCGTTAATCATGCCGCCCCAGCTGGGCATCCACAGCATGATCGAGAAGACCATGCCCAGCGTCTGCGCCCAGTCAGGCAGCGCCGTGTAGTGGAGGTGGTGCGGACCAGCCCAGATGTAGAGGAATATCAGCGCCCAGAAATGGATGATCGACAGTCGGTAGGAGTAGATCGGCCGGCCTGCCTGCTTGGGAACGAAGTAATACATCATCGCCAGGAAGCCGGCGGTGAGGAAGAAGCCCACGGCATTGTGGCCATACCACCATTGCACCAATGCGCCCTGCACGCCGGCCCAGACCGGATAGGAGCGGCTGCCCAGGAGGCTGATGGGCAGGTTCAGGTTGTTGACCACGTGCAGCATCGCCACGGTCAGGATGAACGACAGGTAGAACCAGTTGGCGACGTAGATGTGGGGCTCGGTGCGGCGGACCAGTGTGCCAACGAAGACCACCAGATAGGCCACCCAGACAACAGTGAGCCACAGGTCGACGTACCACTCCGGCTCGGCATATTCCTTGCCTTGGGATATCCCGAGCAGGTAGCCGCTTGCCGCCAGCACGATGAACAACTGGTAGCCCCAGAAAACGAAACGGGCGAGGCCGGAGAAGGCCAGCCTCGCCCGGCAAGTGCGCTGGACCACGTAAAACGAGGTCGCAATCAGCGCATTGCCCCCGAAAGCAAAAATGACGGCGGAGGTGTGCAGAGGGCGCAACCGACCGAAGGTCGTCCATTCGAGGCCGAGGTTGAGCGCCGGGAATGCAAGCTCCAGAGCGATGTAGAGGCCCGCGAGGAAACCCACCATGCCCCAGAACACCGTGGCGATCATGCCCCAGCGTACAGGATCGTCATCATACCGGCCTGGATCGGCAGGCGTGCGGATGATTCCCTTGGCGATTGCGGCATAGTCCGCGCTGGAAATGCTCACCCACAAGCAAATCGCTGCCGCGCAGGCTATGATTGCCATATGGACGGCAAATCCAGTGTCGGCAGCCCCTGCGATAGCTAGTATCGCCACAAACAGGATCGCGAGCCAGAGACCGGCCCGCGCCAGAACCGTTTCCATGAGCCTTCTCTCCGGTCGGCGGTATGTCCCGGCAACCCTGCGCGCTTTTTCGCAGTGCAACATTGACGGCGATCAATTTGCCCCGCGCCCCGGCGAAGTTTCTAAAAAACAGCGGTTAATTGCGCGAAATCAAAGTCTCGCAATGGCGAAGGAGCGAGTCAGGGTCCAACGCCGCAGGCAGAAGCGCCCACATGGTGTGGGCCCATTGCGGCCATTGATGAGGCAACCATGCGCAAGACAATGACATTGGCCGCGACACTGGCCGCAATCGCCGCCGCCAGCTTGATTTCAGCTCCGGCCTTTGCCGGCAGTCAGGACGGCCACTGGCAGGTCAAGCTGCTCGGTACGGGGGTTTTGCCTGATGGCAAGATTACCGAGCTCCGCAACAACGCCATCGGTCTACCAGTCGGCAGCCAGACTGCTGCCGACGACAAGGTCGTGCCGACTCTGGCGATTGAATACTTTGCCAGCCCGGCATTTTCCATCGAGACAATCTGCTGCCTGACCTCGCATCGCGTCGGCGGCGCAGGCGCCATCGCAGGCACCGAAATTGTCGACCACGTATTAATCCTGCCGGCAACCGTGACGCTGAAATACCATTTCAACGCTGGTGGACGGATCAAACCCTATCTCGGCGCCGGCCCGACAGTGTTTTTCTATATCGATGAGAAACCCGGAGCGACGACGCGGGCTCTCGGCGGTACTAGCCTGAATCTCGAAAACAAATTTGGCGCAGTGGTGCAAGCTGGCATCGACATTCCGGTGAACGACAACGGGCTTGGCGTCACTCTCGATGGCAAGAAATATTTCGTCAATACTGTATTGCACGTGCGCAATTTGGCCGGGGCGGAAATTCTGCAAACCGAGCACCGCATTTCGCCTTGGGTAGTGAGCGCGGGGTTAAGCTACCGGTTTTAAAGAAATGGCGGCTTTAATAAGCTATGAGAACTGAGTCAGCAATTCTAGGGCCATGTTCGAGACGTACCGTTTGGTGATACCGACCCGGAAGATTGCGCTTTAATGGCCCCCACCCATGCGGATCTCTTTGGGCAGGGGAGCGAGCCAAACACAGGCTGCAGCGACGACGAAGACAAGGCCGGCAGTGAGGAACGTATTGAGTGCGCCGGCTGTGGCCGCCTGCACTTCGACCTGGCGTTCGATTGCGACGCGAGCCTGATCAATTGTCAGGCCAGCGTGCTGCAAAGCTGACATCACGTCAGCCGGATGGTTAAGATTTGAAGCAAGTTCAGAGCGCGATGTCCGTGTTGCTCCGTCCCAAACGGTTGTGGCAGTTGCAGTGCCGATCGCGCCGCTCAAAGTGCGCATGAAATTGGAAAGTCCTGCCGCCGACGTTGTATCTTTCGGGTCGACCGAGCTTAGCGTGAGCGCGGTAAGGCCGACAAAGAAGAAAGGCATTCCGATCCCCTGCAGGATGTGTGGTAGCGCGAGCGTCCAGTAGCCAGCGTCCACCGTCCACTGGGAGCGCAACAGCGACATCAAAGCCATCCAGATCAGCGCCGCTGAAATCGTGATGCGCAAGTCGATCCGGTTGGTTAGCTGTGCTGCGACCGGGGAGAGCAGCACGGCAAAGCATCCTATCCAGGCCACGATGTAACCGGTCTCGGTTGCGGTGTATCCGGCATATTGCTGGAGCCAGAGCGGCGTTAGTACGACCTGCGAGAAGAAAGCGCCGAAGCCCAGCGCGACCGCGGCCGTGCCAAAGGCGAACCCGCGGCTCCGGAAGATCCGGATATCGACTACCGGGTGATCGTCGGTCAGTTCCCAAATGATGAATGACGCAAAGCCCAGCGCGGATATGATCGCGAGGGCGACAATCCAGGTCGATCCGAACCAGTCGTTGTCGTGGCCGGTATCGAGCATGATCTGGAATGCGCCGACTGCCGCCACCAGCAGCGCCAGACCGATGGCGTCGATCGGGCTCTTTATCCGCTCGGTCTCGAAAGGAGTCAGCATCCGCCAGACCCCGAACCCGCAAATCGCCACAACGGGCAGGTTGATGAAGAAAATCCACGGCCAGTGCCAATTGTCGCTGATGAGCCCGCCGAGGATCGGACCCACGATCGGTGCAGTCGTTGTCGTCATTGCCCAGATCGCGATGCCGATCGATGCACGTGCCGGCGGGAAGATGCGTAGCAACAAGATCTGTGAGAGCGACATCAGCGGCCCGCCGGACAGTCCCTGCAAAACCCTGAACGCAACCAGCATGCCGAGGGTCTGGGATATTCCGCACAGAAATGAAAACAGGCCGAAGCCGGTGATGGCGATCAGAAACCAGCGCACCGTTCCGAACCGCGCAGCGAGCCATCCCGTCAACGGAACGCTGATCGCGTCGGCCACGGAATAGCTCGTGATCGCCCAGGTGCCTTGCGTCGGTGAAACCGCCAGTCCGCCAGCGATATGCGGGATCGAGACATTGGCGATGGTTATGTCGAGCACGACCACGAAGTTGGCGAGCGCGAGCGCGAATGCGCCGATGATGAGTGCGGCCCCGCTAAGCGGCTGCGGCGGGTGCGCGGTTGCGGCGCGGGCCACTTCAGCGCGCCCGGGTGTCGATTGTCGCTTCCATGGTCAGGCCGACCCGCAGCGGATGCGCGCGCAGTTCCTTGGGATCGAGCGCGATCCGCACCGGCAGGCGCTGGACCACCTTGACCCAGTTGCCGGTCGCGTTTTGTGCAGGGATCAACGAAAAGGCAGCACCGGTGCCTCCGGCGATCCCGGCCACACGGCCATGGTAGACAACATCATTGCCGTAAAAATCCGAGGTTAAATCCACCGGCTGGCCGATCCGGATCGTCTTGAACTGGCTTTCCTTGAAGTTGGCATCGACAAATGCGGTGGTGACCGGAACCAGGATCATGATCGGCGCGCCAGCAGCGATCCGCTGGCCAACCTGGACCTGCCGGTTGGTCACGACGCCATCGATCGGAGCGCGGATCACGGTCCGAGCGCGATCCAGCATGGCCATGTCGAGGCGCGCGCGGGCAGCAACCACGTCCGGGGCTGTATCTGGGTTCGAACCGCGGACCATGGCGGCGCTGGCGGCAGCATCGCCTCTGGTCGAGGCGCGGCTGGCCTGTGCGGCGGCTACGGATGCTGCGGCCAAATCGCGCGCTGCGACCGCGCTGGCCAATCCCGCCCGTGCGGTGGTCAGTTCCTCGCCAGCCACCGCGCCGCTGTCGGCGATCGACTGCCGCCGAGCCAGCTCGACGCGTGCCTTTTCGACATTGGCGTTGGCGCCGCGCAATTGGGCCTGGGCCTGGATAATTGAGGCAGCGCCGGCATCGACGCGGGCCTGGGCCGCATCTGCGCTCGCGGATTGCTGGGCAAAGTGTTGTTGGGCCAGACGCAGCGCAGCTTGCGCGCTCGCCACCTCGAGCCGGGCGTCGGCATCGTCGAGAATGACGAGAATGTCGCCCTTGCGCACCATCTGCGTCCCGGCTGCGCGCACTTCGTTGACGGTGCCTGGCACTTGCGAGGTAATCTGGGCGGAATCGGCGCCGACATAGGCATTGTCGGTCGAAACGCGACCAACCTGGAAAATGAAGTACCATACCGCCCACAGCGCTGCGACGATGACGACGCCGAGTGCCAGGCGCGAAAACAGTTGCTTGCGGCGTGTGCCATTGGCGCTGGCAGCTGCGGTATCCGGAGCAGGTACTTCGACCATTATCGATCTCCCTCAAGCGGAGCCTGGTAGCCTCCGCCGAGTGCGCGGATGAGCGCGATTTCCTGAAGCAGCCGCTGCCCGTCAATCTGCGCGATCGAGCGGCGCAGCGCGGCGGCGCTGTCCTCTGTGTTTAGCTGTACCAGCTTGGTGGTAAGCCCGGCTTGGTAGCGCAACCCGGCAAGCCGCGCCGCCTCGTCGGCATCAGCCAGCGCGCTGCGCAATTGTGCGAGCTGCGAGTCGAGCGCGCTACGCGCCACGAGCGCATCGGCAACTTCGCGCAGTGCTCCGATCAGCGTCTGGTCGTACCGCGCGACAGCCTCGTCGTAGGCGGCCCGCGCTCCACGATAGCGCCCAGCGATGCGGCCGCCATCGAAGATCGGCAAGCTGATCGCCGCGGTTCCGTTGCCGTATTCGGAGCCCGCCGAGATCAGTTTAGCCAATCCGAGCGATTGTAGTCCGACCAGCGCCGATAGGTTGATGTTGGGGTAGAAATCGGCATGCGCCACCTTGATCCGCTGCGCTGCGGCTTCCACGCGGAGCCGCGCCGATACGATATCGGGTCGGCGCCCGACCACGTCGATGCCTGCCTGCGCCGGGAGCTCGTACCTGACCGCGGCAAGCTGTGGCCGGTCAATAGTCAGTCCGCGGTCGGGCCCGCTGCCGACCAGTGCTGCAATGCGGTTGCGGGTGAGGGCAATCGCCTGGTCGAGCGCGGTAACCTCGGCTTTAGCCGCCGAGACCCGCGATGCCGCGGCGCGTTCGCTGCCGACATTGTCCAGCCCCGCGCCAACGCGCTTCGCCGTAAGGCCGGCGCTCTCGTCGCGCAGCTCCGCGGTCAGGGCGGCCGCATCACGGGCGGCGTAATAGCCCGAAAGATCGGCATAGGCCGCCGCAATGGCAGTGGTCAGGACCAGTCGCGTCTGCGCAGCGTCAACCCGCGCGGCTTCGGCGTCAGATGTCGCTGCGGCGAGGGCAGCACGGTTCTTGCCCCAAAGGTCGAGATCGAAACCGAAGGTTGCGGCGATATGGCCGGTGTCCTGTATGCCGTCCGGCACGAATTGCGGCGGAATGCCAAGGTTCTTGCTTTGCTGCACAACGCCTACGCTGCCTTCGGCGCCAACGCGCGGAAGAAGCGCGGCATTCGCCTGTCGGGCTAAGGCTTGGGCAGCACGCACCCGAGCTGCTGCAGCAGCAACGTCGGGCGAGGAGTTGAGGCCTTCTTCAATTAACGCGCCGAGCTGCCGATCGCCGAATTTATGCCACCAGCCTTCGACTGGCCAGACGCCGTCCAGGGTGCCCGCCAAACTGGTGCCGGACTGAAGCGCGTTTGCCGAAATGGGCTGCGGGCGCTCGCCCAGATCGGGCACCGCGCATCCGCCAAGTATGGCCAGGACCGCGAACCAAGGGATGATTTTTCGCAAAGCTGGCCTTCAATGATACCAAGTGGTATCATGTGCGATTAGTGGATGAAATTGAGTTGTCAATTGCAATGATACCATCTGGTACAGCTTTTGCGGGTGAAACCTCCGCAGCGCGGCGCAAGGCTTTTGTCGATGCCGCGCGCGAAGGCTTCTTTGCCAATGGCTATGCCGACACCACGATGTCCTCGATCGCGGGTACCGTAGGCGGGTCAAAGACCACGCTTTGGACCTACTTTCCGTCAAAGGAGGCCTTGTTTGCGGCCGTCGTCGACGACATCGTCGCGCACTATAGCCGGGTCCAGGATGTCGACTTACCCGATTCCGACGACCTGCGCGGCGTATTGCTGCGCTTCGCCGCCGCATTGATGGAAACGATCCTGTCGGAACCGGTTATCGCCCTGCACCGGTTGGTCTTGGCGGAAGCCAACCGCTTTCCGTACTTGGCCGAGGCGTTTTACGAACGTGGCCCGCGGCGTGGAAAGGCGCGCCTAAGCAATTTTATCGATCGAGCGATGGCACGAGGACAGATTCGATCCGGCGACGCAATGTTGGCTACACGGCAATTTGTTGGGATGTGTCAGGCCGGTTGCTTCCAGTCCGCACTCTTTAACCTTGACGAACCGCGCGGCAAAGCAGTCCTCGAATGCGAGATACGCGAAGCAGTCGATAGTTTCTTGCGCGCCTGGTCGTCCCCAACCCGCCCAGATGTTTGAACCAGAGATTGCACTTTCGCCGATTGGCTAGGCGGACCGCGTAGGATGGGCATATCGCTGCGGCCTCTGGGAGGCGACATTTTGCGAACTTGCGACCAATCGATGGGGCTAACTGCGGCTAACGCCTCACCAGGTCAGAATTGTCGCCTTTCGCCGATATGGCCGCCGTTTACTGCTCCGCACCTGGTCGTCAAAACCGGTCGTTCTTTCAGCAATTTTGCGGCGCCCAAGAATGACCGGCTTCAGGGCCGTCCACCTGCAGCCGATCTGGCTGCTTTGTCGTGGCAAGCGGACGCTTTAACGTTTAGGCGGTGCTTCACGCCCGGAATGGACGAGCACGGCATCGGGCAGGCGCTGACCCCGCACCTCGATTGCGCGCACCGCGGCATTGAGCTCGGCGATCTCGATCGACGTGAAGCGCACCGCCGAGGCGCCGTTGTTCTGCAGCATGAGGCTGCGCGCTTGCCGTTCCAGCTGCACCTACGATCGGCAACGCCGCCAGAGCGCCGCCCGAGGCCAGCACCGTGCGGCGCCCTAATTGCAGATTGCGCTGGTCTGTCATAGCTTCGTCCTTTGTGCTCGCTGCAGGCGGGGTGTTGAAATGCTGGCGCCCTGGATCACCCCTCCAGGCGACGAGTGCCCAGCCATTTCACCATCGCCGGATCGCGGTGGTCGAAGAAGCTGCTCGTCTTCTGATCCAGCGTGGCGATCGCGGCCACATCTGCCGCGTCGAGCTCGAAATCGAACACCGCGAAGTTTTCCGCCATGCGTTCCTTGCGAACCGACTTGGGAATGGCAACGATCTCGCGCTGGATCAGCCAACGCAGCACGACCTGGGCAATGCTCTTGCCGTGCTTGGCGCCGATCGACTGCAGCAGTTCGTTCTGGAACAGCCCGTTCTTGCCTTCGGCGAAGGGCCCCCACGCCTGGGTCTGAACACCGTTCTCGTGCAGGATCGCCTGAGCGTCAGCCTGCTGGTGGAAGGGGTGGATTTCGATCTGGTTGACCGCCGGCTTGATCTCGTTGTGAAGCACGAAATCGACAACGCGATCGGGATAGAAGTTGCTGATGCCGATGGCTCGGATGCGGCCAGCGCGGTGCAGTTCCTCCATTGCCCGCCAAGCCCCGTAGACGTCACCATAGGGCTGATGGATCAGGTAGAGATCGAGGTATTCGAGCTGCAACTTGTTGAGCGAGCGCTCGAACGCAGCCTTGGCGCCTTCGTAGCTTGCATCTTCCACCCACAGCTTGGTGGTAACGAACAGCTCGCGGCGATCGATGCCGCTGTTGCGGATAGCTGCGCCAACGGCCTCTTCGTTGCCATACGAGGCCGCCGTATCGAGCAGGCGGTAGCCCACATCGATCGCGTCGCCGACGCTGCGTTCGCACTCCGCGGGATCGGGCACCTGGAAGACGCCAAAGCCGAGGATCGGCATCTCGACGCCGTTGTTGAGGGTCACGTTCGGCACTGTGCTGGTCATGTAATATTCCTGATTGCAGTCCGTCAGCGATTGACGAAGCGCTGGTGCGAGGCGGCATAGCGCTCACCGTGAATTTCGATTTGGGCCAACGCGCTCTCGATGCGCGCGAGGTCTTCGCTGGACAATTCCACCGAGGCGCCGCCCAGGTTCTCTTCGAGCCGGTGCAGCTTGGTGGTGCCCGGAATGGGCACGATCCACGGCTTTTGCGCCAGGAGCCAAGCAATGGCGACTTGCGCCGGAGTGGCGCCTTTATCCGCCGCGATCGTGCCGACCAACTCGATCAAGCCCTGGTTGGCGCGCAGAGCGTCCTGGGAGAAGCGCGGAACCGTGCTGCGGAAGTCGGAAGCCCCGAATGTCGTGTTCGGATCGATCTTGCCGGTCAGAAACCCTTTGCCTAGGGGAGCGAAGGGTACGAAACCGATCCCGAGTTCCTCCAGCAGCGGCAGCACTTCGGCTTCGGGTTCACGCCACCATAGCGAATACTCGCTTTGTAGCGCGGCGACCGGCTGAACGGCATGTGCGCGGCGGATCGCCTCAGGCCCGGCTTCGGAAAGACCGAACGCCCGCACTTTGCCGGCTTCGATCAACTCTTTGACCGTTCCCGCGACGTCCTCCATCGACACGTCGGGATCGACCCGGTGCTGGTAGAACAGGTCGATACGGTCCGTTCTGAGCCGCTGCAGGGCCTCGTCGGCCACCTGGCGAATCCGCTCGGGACGGCTGTCCAACCCGTGGGCCGGAACCCCGTCGCGAAAGCCGAACTTGGTGCCGATGACAACCTGATCGCGGAATGGCTGCAAGGCTTCGCCTACTACCTCTTCGTTGAGCCCCGGCCCGTAGGCTTCAGCCGTATCGAAGAAGGTCACGCCCCGTTCGACCGCGGCGCGGATGAGCGCGATGGCTGCGCTCCTGTCGGTGGCGGGACCGTAGCCGTAGCTCAGCCCCATGCACCCGAGGCCCACCGGGGATACTTCTAGCCCGCTTCGGCCCAGGATTCGCGTCTGCATGGAAAAGCACTCCTGATCACTTGCGAACGGCTCCCCGACCCGATCTGTTCCAGGTGCCTCGACAATGAACAGGTAGCGCGTTGTATTGCCGCCGATTAGACAAGGCAGTTCGCATGGGCCTATGACATGCAGTCATGAAACTCAGCAGCACAGGCCGTGGACATGCGTCGTGAAGAGCTCGGCAGCCTCGCGATGTTCCTCATCGTCGCCGAAGAACGAAGCTTCACCAAAGCCGCCGCGAAGCTTGGCGTCTCGCAATCGGCACTCAGTCACTCGATGCGCCGGTTGGAAGCAAAGCTCGGGCTTCGCCTGCTTACCCGCACTACCCGGAGCGTCGCACCGACCGACGCGGGAGAGCGGCTGATCCAAACCTTGCGGCCGGCGCTGGAAGAGATCGACGCCAAGCTCGCTGCGCTTACGGAATTGCGCGAGCGGCCTGCCGGCACCGTCCGGATCACGACGTCCGTCCATGCTGCGCGAACGGTGCTGTGGCCGGTGATCGACCAGGTCGTGCGGGACAACCCCGATGTCGAGATCGAACTAAACGTGGATCAGGCCTTCGTCGATATCGTTGCGGGGCGGTTCGATGCTGGTGTTCGGCTCGGCGAGAGCTTGGAAAAGGACATGATCGCCATGCGCATCGGCCCGCCTTTGCGCATGGCCGCCGTGGCCGCGCCGTCTTATCTGGCTGAGCGCGGCATCCCGCGAACGCCCCAAGAACTGGCGCAGCATTCCTGCATCAACCTGCGCCTGCCGACCTCCGGCGGTCTTTATGTCTGGGAGTTCGAGCGAGGTGGACGGGAGCTTCGGGTGAAAGTTGAAGGGCAACTGGTGCTCAACGACGTAGACCTTGTGGTCGATGCCGCTGTGGCCGGACACGGTATTGCGTTCATGATCAGTGATCACGTGGAGGCCCACATCACCTCAGGTGAGTTGGTCCGCGTGCTGGAGGATTGGTGCGAGCCGTTCGACGGGTACCATCTCTATTACCCTAGTCGCAGGCAGCCGTCGCCAGCCTTCACTCTGGTCCTAGAGGCACTGCGCTACAGGCGGTGAAAAGATTGGCTGCAATGATACCATCAGGAAGCCGATCGTAGCCAAAGCACGACTATGACCGCTTTGTCGTCGTATGCGGAAGGGCGGCTTTCAGTGGCGAAAGCCAATTGCCGGCCCCAAAAGTTGCTAGAGGCCGGCATTGAGTTAGATGTCCGTCCGCTCTGATAGAGTCAGAGCATCGCCTACGTCCACACCAAGGTATCTGACGGTGTTCTCGATGTTGGTGTGGCGGAGTAGGATCTGCACGGCCCGCAGGTTTCCTGTTGCTTTGTAGATTAGTGACGCATTTGTTCGTTGCATAGAATGCGTGCCATACTCACGGCAGTCGAGACCGATCGTCGCGACCCATTCGTCAACAAGTGGAGATCGACTGCATGCCCGTATTCAAGCGCAAAGTACTGCTCGGCTTCTCACTCGCGATTGCCTGTGCTGCGCCCATTCTGGCGCAGCGAGAATTGCAGCCGATGCAGAAGCCCGGCGCTCCCGATCGGTCTCGCGTGAGCGGAGGTGTTTACAAGGTAGATCACGAGCACACGATGGTGCGGTGGGAAGTCGATCACCTTGGGGTGACGCCGTACTTCGGGACATTCGGCCAAATCACGGGCAGTCTGATCTTGGACCCACGCCGGCCAGACCAAGCTAAAGTAGACATCATAATTCCGGTGGCTCAGGTGATCACCGCCAGTTCAGGGCTGACAGCGCACCTCCTGAAAGCTCCCGAGAAGGTAGGGGGCAAGCCAGACTTCTTTGGTTCGTCGCCGGCCGATGCGCGCTTCATCTCAACGGCTGTGGTTCGCGGCAGCGGGCCGAACGATGCCAGTATCACCGGCAATCTCACGCTCAACGGCATCACTCGGCCCGTCACCCTTGCTGCAACATTCTATGGGGCTGCCAAGATGCCGCAGCAGATGGGCGGTCAGGAAATGATCGGTTTCAAGGCCGAGGCATCGATTAAACGCAGTGATTTCGGCATCAGCATGGGCATCCCCATGGTTTCGGACGAGGTGGAACTGGACATCGTAGCGGCGTTTGTGAAGTGACCGCTCTCAAATAGCCGAGCTTCACTGAATCAGCGGGCGTGCCCCTCTGAGGACAGCGAAAGTGCTGAGTGAGCCAGACCCATTTCCCGCCGACGTAACTGGCGTTGAACTTGCACCTTCCGGTGCACAATAATAGCCATTCGTTAAGCCATCTTGCAGGGATCCCTGCCGGTGATGGATGGATACTGACATGAAGACCGGTCTACCCGAAGGCCTCACAAGCTATAAGCGCACGCCGACCTTTACCGAGGCGAGCGTGCAAGAAGGACTGCTCA
>Ga0075362_10000016_pt1 | contig 81116 bp, 34 predicted proteins | sample EndMetdeltDD1762_FD_71397 | JGI IMG/M metagenome (GOLD analysis project Ga0075362, IMG submission 71397) | Populus endosphere microbial communities from Tennessee, USA - Endosphere MetaG P. deltoides DD176-2 | ecosystem: Host-associated > Plants > Roots > Endosphere | place: USA: Tennessee...
CCCGTTGGTCGCCTCTCTCCAAGCCAATCCGTCACCAAAGGAGGAAATAGAATCGAATAATCTACCTTCTTTTTTCCTTCCCTCCCCCGACAATCAAGCTGCACTTCCTTCTAACAAGTGGCTGAGAGTTAGCAAGCTACCTTGGCAGGCGGTTCGCTGTCCCCTTCCTTCCTTTCCGGTCCGGCCGCGGTACGGCACCTGAACTCGAAGCTACGATCAGATCCGATTGGATCTGATCCGTTCAGATTCCACAGATCCAGCCGATTTGGTCTGGTCCTATCCGACCCAACCCCAGAACTTAGAATGGCCGGCGTGTTTTGGACAGTAGAACGGGAAGAGGGGGAGTCGTGCCCATTCTCTCTCCGGGCACGAGCAGGACAAATTGAAGACCGAATCGAATACATGTATATGACAGAACGACATATTCAAAAATACGTGATCTGATTGGATAGGCTGCCTGCAGAAAGAGTTTTCCGACCGCATAACAATTCATTCTTTTGTGTAGCGCGTGGGACCATGTCTCCCGAACGATCATAGTGCGGCCACTCATCTAAAAAGAAATTGGTAGATCTCACTTCCCTTCCCCCATACCATAGCCGGAAGGAAGGGATAGCGTATCTACAGAAGAAAGAGTAAAGGCCCTCACCTTTAATTTAGTTTAGACGCAGCTCGAATGCCTTTACGCTATAGGCTGTGTTAAGCATGCTTCTTTGACAAAAAAGAAAGTCTTTTTCCATGACAACAGTCGCGACTATACTATAAAGGGCGGGGCAGTAAGCTCTCTATCAACAACAGGGGGCTGTTCTCCTTTGTCAACTCCTTGCTTGTGTCGTTGACTTTGTCAACGCGGACCGGGGCGAGCGGAATTCAGTAGAGGCTCGAAGATACTAAGCGAAGGGCGCTTTAGCGGCTTTGCTATCCATCCTACTATACTACCGAAGGGCGACGGGCAAAGCTGCAAGGAGATAGTGTGCCTTTCTTTGTTCTCATAGCAGAGTGAGGGGCGCTATCCATCCACCAATAGAGCCGGTTTTAGTGAAGATCCGCTCATATGCTGCATGAGGGGCGGCAAAAGACGACTTTGCCCATGAGTTAGCCGGAATTCGGACCAAAATCTCACTTGCAGCTCAGCTGACCCGCTTTCATTGCATTCGTGTCGAAAGTGGAGAATAAATAACGAAGATTCGGTCGGTTGATCTTTTCCTTTTAGTTCGAGAGGTTCGTGATGCAAGGAATTGGCCAACGATCTTCTATATGATGCTTATAGTTCTGGCTCAGAGGCGTTACGCATTGCACGCAACGATTGTCTTCCTTTCGCGGGCGAGCCTATGCGTTGAAAGTAGGTCAATCTGCTTCTTCGGTTCGCCTATTGGCTCATGTCTTTCTCACCCTTTTTTGGTGTCTTAGGAGTCGCCTAAATGCTCTAAGAAATCGGTTATCGTATTACCTTGCCCATGCGCTACTTTATCTTTTTTAATTCTTTCCGATATGAGCCGAAACCACGACTGATTGATTCGCCAATCTTAGCAAATAAGAGGCAATCTTTCGATTTCGACGAATCCGCACTTGGCCTGAAAGTCCCATCCCTAGGACCTGTAGTAGCACGAAAACAAGCAAGCTTTTTCCGATGTCTTCGACACAGGAGATTAGGACAGAGAAGTTAGCGATAGGGGTCTCTCCTCTCCCTTACCACTTACTTTTTCCTACTACTTTGAACTGACTGAGATGACTTCGCTTCAACCCAGTTATTATTTACGAAATTTCCAGATCGAGCCAAGCACTGAGCTTCATTCCAGCTTTGGAATGAGAGGAAGGGGGCAGTTACCTTTCTCGGAGGATGCTGGCTTTATTAGGTATGAGTGCCGGTACTGAACACTGGAATCGGCTAGGCTAGTAGATATAATGCTTCCACTCCGTACTCTGTAATAAGAAGAACCAAGCATCCACCGTATAAGAGAAAGACCGTCGACCCCTGAGATGAAAGAAGGAAACTTAGGTGCTGAACCCAGGCGGGGGCCCCGGATAGGAGGTCAGTGTGTGATCAGTTAGATAGGGGATCTCTTAACCAGAATTACGGAATGAGGACCGGGCCTGTACTCATGGTAACGATGGAAGGAAATATTTCGAAGACTTCTCAGTAGTGGAAGAAGGTAATATCACCTTGGTTAGGAAAAGCGCTTTAGGCTGGGCAAAGCCTTTATTTTCTTAATGGGGACCCAATAAGTTCAGTACATGTAAAGATAAATACATCACCTCTCTCCTAGGCCTCTTGGGACTCTCCTTTGGCAACCCGTCGCGCCCTCGTCGCGGCGTTAGCAGCCATTGACGATGAAGACTAAGCGAGCCGGCCGGAGCATATGCTACTTTTTCTAAATCGTGAACACCTTATCTTTCTTCTCTGTCTGATCCGCACACTCCAGACCTCGCCTCGGTTCTTGGCTTTGATCCAATTCCGAAGCTCGTTTGCTCACTAGCCGATGTCATTTTCAATTGACTTAGTTAGAAATGGGGATACCGTACCACTTTAAATTAAACAAGCGCCAGGAAAATGGAGCTTACCGCGCTGAGTTACGTCGTAGGCGAAGCTTTCGATTCGACAAATGAATGGTTGGTGCTTCCCTTCTTTAGCCTATTTGCCTATTTGGTAGATTCAATTAGGGCTAGCTCAAAGACTGGCTAATCCCAATCCGATGGATCAACTCTTTCGCGTCGCTTAACGACTTGTAACTCTGGCGAGTACCGATGCTCCAAATTGGATTACCTAGCGCTTGGGTGAGATGTTCGACAAGAGACTAAGGACTTTTTAGGTGGGAGTTCCATCCGAGACGGACTGGAATCACCGGCTCATACTAGAGCTTCCGGACGAACTCAAAAGCGAAAGATCGAAGCCTTACCTTATTCATTCGTGGAAGGAGCTAATACAGAATACGAGAAAACTCCTTCGAAAACGAAATCGGAAAGAGAGATGCTTTCAATCCAACAATTGTAATTAGTAGCCGACCTTTAATTGAAATTGACCAATGTTCGTCTATCGGCTCAAGTCTTTCCAGAAGCCGGAAGGAAGAGCGCTTTTTTGCTTTTCGTGTGATCACTTTCCATAATGGTTTCCTACCGAAGGTAAAAAGGCAAACAAAGGATACGGGGACCCAAGCTCTTATACGTGAAGTGCTTTCCGGCAAACTTAGTATCGAGAACTTCTAAGCGAATCCGTTACCGCTCCCGAAGTCAATTTACCCTCAGAGAAAGTAAATGCGTTTACACGTACGCATACATAAACAAAGTAGGGCCCAGGAAAGCCATTCCTGCTACAGAAAAATGCATTCGACCACCTGAACTTGAACGCTCTCTTTCTTTTTAACGTTCTAACTGAACACACCTTGAAGAGGGAATCATCGAGCGTAAAAGCACGCTTCAGAGCATGTGTGCCGCATAAGCTAAGTCTCGTTTTCTTTTCTTCGACCAGCACTGACCCATTGGTCAAAATAAAGTATGAGAAGAATAGGTCCCCAAAGACTTGTTTTAGATCGAGAAGTTCATTTCGCCTTCAAGTGGCTTTCGTAAGGGAGTTTCCGTCTCTATTGATTATTGGTCTAGACGAGCGCATAGGACTTGCTCATCGACTTAACTGAATGAATCCTTGGGACTGGAAGCATTATTCATCTCAAGGCTTTATCTGACCCCTTTTGATGAGTGGATTTATCGATGTGAGGTAAACCTATGGGTATAGATACTTTAACATAAAGGGCTTTTTCGTAGATAGGCTAGTACTCATTCGAGGGTAATTCTCTGCCCGGAATGAATGCCTTTTTTTTTTTTATCCGCTTCTATTTTCTATTTTTTAAATAGAAAACTGTGCGCTTATGCGCCTCAAAACAGAAGGGTCTGGAGTTTTGATGGACTTTGCAGGCTCACCCATGACGGTTACGGTTTCAGTACGCTCTTCCCTCCACTTCTTAGCCCTTTGTCTCCTCTAAGAAAAGAGTCTTAGCTTCTTTCTTCTCCTAAGAAACTCCTAAATCTAAATAAAGAATTGGAATGCTTCTACTTTTTGGGAAATCTCTCTAATGGGTTAGGCCTGCATTCTGTATTTCAACTAACTTCGGTACGGTCCGTTGACCAAATGAAAGCAAAAGGCGAATCTCGAGGTCAATCTGATGGACTGACTGAAAGAGTTTGAAGTCAAGTCAGTCTTGTTTATCCTATCTCCGAATACCAGGAGCGAGAAAGGTAGCTATTGCCTTGATCCCATCTCTCATTCCCATTGGGAACCGGCTATTCCCACTTCTTATAAAGAATTCTAAAGAGGGAAATGCCTCATGGTCCGGAGAGAGCTTTTTCTCATTCTATTCGATGAATATCAGATCCAGTGTTAAGTCTTTTGGTAAGCGGGAGTAATCTTAGACGAATCTAGATATTAGATATTGGTGATAGTACTGGTGCTCAAGACCCGGCAGTCTTACCCAAAGATCTCTTTTTTTAATCAGGCTTCAAAGTCAAGTCCAAGTAAAAGAGTGCAGTTTCGCGAGAAAAGGGGGGACCCATAGGATAGAGAGCGGGTGGAACACTGTACCAAGGACAAGGATCGACCTTTAGTTTAGGGAGAAAGAGAAGGAGAAGATGGAACCTGATATGAAATATGAATAAGAGGTGGAGGGCAGTCCTCACTTCTAGTAAGATAGTTACGCTTTCGGCGTCAGCCAAATGATCTTGATAGGACTATAAAAGTAAAAGGGCCACGATAGGCAATAAGGAAGAACTGAGGTTCGAGCCCTCAGCGTGGTTAGCAAAGAAAAGGAAAGGGCACACAGTCTGAAAGTAGCTTCTTCCTCATCTTAGGGCGCTTGAGAAGGCTTCTTCCTTAAGAGGGATTGGGATGAACATGAACTGAACTGACATTCATGCCAGAACGTAGACCCCTTTCCTGTCTCAGGAACCGGGCGTATTCCTTTCCAACCTTCTTTGGACTGGACCTTCTTCTCTTATGAAATCAAACTTCTCTGCTGACAGAGTGCTTCGTTGATTCAAAAGCTATGTCCTTCCCGTTGCTGAAGCGCCTGCACTCTAGCACGGCGCTCTTTTTTAGTTTTTATATTCGCTTGACACTTACTTTACGTGATGTCACAGTTCGATTAGAGCTAGCTCGACCAGCAGCCCATCCTAATTCTTCGCCGATTCATCCCTTCGTTCCTTTTCTCTTGGGCATCTCATTTAGAATACAATGCATTCTTTTCGATCCCTATGTAGGCTTGCTTCGCATAGGCTACACCGGTACACTTAACACTCACCCAATCTTTAAAATGGAGTCGAATCAATCAACTGGCATATCTGGGATCCGCCCTAGGCTACTTTTATTATTTTTTATGAAATGAAAAGTGTGAGGAACTTCTTACTCCTAAATGCAGCCGTGATCAACTATACGATACCACCAGACTATCCTCGGTACTTCCATCCACCAATCAAGGCTAGTGGAGCGAAGAGAGCCAAAAAAACGTGAGCGCCCCTACGCGAGCCTTATTGAAAAAGCCCCTTACTATAGATAGGGCGTTAGCGCTTTACTAATAACATAAAAGGGGAAAGCCAAAACCTACTCCTAACAAGATCGAAGTAGAACATTCTCCATCCGCCCGCCAGCAGCAGGGGGGTTCGATTCCCGTTATACGCGATGTGGCGAAGAAAAGCGCTTGTTATTTGCGGAAAGGAAGAAGTCATCCCTCTTGCTGGAGGAAACTACCTTTCTATCCTTCTCCTGCCCCTCTCAGTTGGAAAAAGGGCTTTCAGAGGACTTTCCCTAATCTCCTTTGCTCCCTAATCCATTCCCGGTGCCATTCAACTATCTGACAATAGAGTATCTAAGTCAAAGCTGTTCCCGGGTTCAGGTGAAGAATGTTAGAAAGACTCTCATGAAAAAAACCTCTAACTTGGTTCGAGTGGCTGATAGCTGCTTATCGCTCCTGTCCAGTCATCTTAGTCCATGGCTTCTGTTTCATGCTTGGTTGATGGAAGACAGCTTTGAGTGCCGTTACTTTCCCCCTCCATGCTTGAAGTTCATTCCTCCGTTGTGCTTTGTCTGTCATCTTCTTTCTTCCCTTCCTCGGGCACAGTAAGACAAAGAGCTGTTTTCTTTCTTGCTTTGTTTTTTCTTGTTGCTTCTGTTTGGGCTTGCTCCTCTGTTATCCCTGACTCAAATCCCTAAACTTAATGAATGAAGGAAGGGTCTCCGCTCCTTACCCTATCGGGCAAGTGGCTTACACTCCTTGCTTGCTTTCATCCTGCTTTTAGTGCCGCTTGCTTGCTCGAAGGAGGGGCTACCGCTCTTTAACCTCGTCGGTAAAGCGGCTTGAATAGGACTTTCCCTATTTTCATTGGCCTTTTCTTCGATGTCAATGTGCTCAGGTCCTTTCTTTGCCCCTTCCCTTGGGTTGGGCTCTCCCTCAAATGCCCTTTCCCTTCGTTATCTCTACATGAGTGAAACTCAAGCACTCGAATATCAGTAGATTAGCGTCACGCCAACGCAACTCTCAAACCATCGGCGAGAGGAGAGTAGGTCCGGCTATGACTTTCATAGGAACCGTTGGGCCACTATGCCATAGTGAGAGTAGGGACCCATCCCATATGACTCAGAGTCAAAGAAAGCTCTTAGCCTCCGACCAGTGAAGATCAGGAAGCCGAGAGGCGGATGAGCACCTGATCGTTTTCTACGCAATTCATTGAGTTGATGGAGTACCGAGAATAGTCTTTAGCTAGAAGCTCAGAGGCTTCAGAGGCGCCAGCCATTAGCTCAAGTTAACCCGCACTTCCTAAGGTTACGGTTACGGAACGAAGGAGCCCGAGCTATATGCTTAATGAAATTCTATGACAGATAGGGATGTCGATAGAAAGAAGGGAGTAGAGTAGACATCTTCACATACTCTATTTTCAGATCTTTTTGTTCAGGGCGGAGAACATTATCTTTCATTCCTCAGTCGCTTGCCCGAAGTTTTATCAGTAGTTCGGCTCTTTGCCCCAACACTCGACTTCAAGCTTAGGTAGCCGTAGCCATTTCGGATTCGGGGACGGGTCCGCGCAGTAGGAGAAAGCCTTCTTTCTTCATCAGCAGGAGCAGCCTTTAGGTCTAACTCTAAGACTTCAACCTATCTTTCATCAAGCCAGAAAGCAACCAAAAAAGCCACTTGAGCAGAAAACGGCTCAAAGAGCGAAGTTTAAAGGGCTCAGTGCCTCATAGCTGTTCCGAGCCGCATTTACTATGTCACAGTCCAATCGAAGAAGCTCGTATCCGCGTCGGACGAAGAGCTTTCTCAGACTCCTCAAACATGGGAGGGGAGTACGGTCATAGAACGAGTCCCGAACCCGAACCGGTCAAAGACGGACCTGTATACTCTTATTAAGAATATAAGTGCCCAGGCTATTCATGAAGAGGAGAAGCCAAATCGATCATAACAGCACTTCCAATAGTTGAATCAAGGGATGTGGAATCGACGAATTCTTGACCTCCTCAGGGGAAAGACGAAGAAGAGCTTAGTTGATAGGATAGAAGGAGGATTGCTTCTCTAATCTAACCCATACATAGACGAAAGTCAGGCATCGGTGGAAGTGCTAAGCGCAAAAAGTGAAGAAGCTTTGAAGCCGATCGAAGACAGCGAGAGTAGCAGCTGATCTTCTACCTGATCTATCTACCATATTGATTGATGTATTAGAGAGACCAAGTTCCTACGAGGGAAGAAAAGATTCACCAGCTCTATCGATTATCAAATCCCTGTACCTTTGTGAAAGACATCGCATGGAATAGCTTACACGGGAACGGGGAAAGGTAGAAACTCAGATTCAAAATAGAAGTTCCTGAGCTAGAAGGAATGGGGTCAGGGGTGGAGACTGACTGCCAAGGAGCGTAGCAGCTCGACCAGAGGGAGAGGAGTGAAGCTGCTTGACCGAATAAGTGAAAGAGCGAACCGCAACTAGACCTGATAAAACAGCAGCTTTCAGGCATCCGGAGGTCTTAGATAGAAGATGAGCCGACAGTAGGACTCTCTGAAAGCTTCAAGTGTAGCATCGTAGATTACTAGCTGCTAAGAAAGACTATCCGGTAAATGGATATTGGGTTGATCCCCATTCCTGACAAGCCAATCGATTGGTAGATCCTAATTATCTGGTTGAGGAAGCACCTTTCAGTTAATAAATCCTCAATTCGAAGTGGTGAGTCAGTCTTTGATTCCACGGCAGAGTCAGTGGTAGTTCCTCTTTCTACGACACCTAGGGATCACAGCCCTCAACCATGGGCATGGTAAAAAACAAATATCAATTTGTTTACAGTAATATCAGGAAAATAAGAGAATTTTTTATTCAAAAAGCGTACTTGGCAGTACCCAATGTGGCGTGACTAGCCGCCTACCGTTTCGCACTCGCCTTCTATAAATATGGCTAGAAAATCATCATACCAGAGAGAGAGAAATGACATAATCAACCGGAAAAACCCCCTTTGGGGGGAAGCCGCTGTAATGCTCACCTTTTCTTACGCAACTAATCCTTCCTTCGCTGCAAATGGCTGAGCTACCGCACTATGTTACTTCCATTGATTAAACAACACAACTAGCACTAGAGCCAGTATAGATAAATAAATAATAAACAAGTTCCGCTGCCATATTTTATTTCATTTTTTTCTCCGGATCAAAGCATGTATCAAAGGGCCTTGGATTGCCCCATCAACGGCAGACCGTCAGATTTCTTCAAGGTGAGTCGTGGACTCAGGTAAGGATGCCCACTGTCCCCCTACTTGTTCACATTCTTATCACAGATTCTATCAGCAAGTATCTGTGGTCTAAGCCTAGGCCAATCAACAAGTGTGAAAAAGCCCCAAATGTTCAAGCAATCAACCACGGACAGTAAGCAGATGACATCATTCTCATGGGGGAAGCGAGCGAGTCTGAGGCTAGGTTCTTTAGGCTAGAATTTCTGTGATGTAGTAAAATAAGAAAGAGCAAGGTTTTATCCCGCAACTCATAGGAAACTATATGGTTCGGCAAGCAAATTTTTGACTCTAAGGAACCGATCCAGCACCTTGGAATCCCCATTCATTATAAGGAGAAAAATCGGGAGATTCGAAGAAAGATTCACTTTGGTCCAAGAGATAGAAGGTTGTCCTTAGCAGGAAATCACGCTAATCAAATCGACTCTAACATGCCAGTCTACAGAGCTTCCCTGAAAAACTAGCGATTCCCTATTCCCAAAGGAAAGGCCAGAAGAATAAAATAAGATGATCAGGAAATGACTCTGGGTGGGAAGTCAGTGCTCACTCCTTTTGATTGGAGTGAGCACTGGCTTCGAAGACTCCCGGGCGGAGGCTAGCCTCACACACGAATACAAGAAGACAGCAAACAACTCAAGGGAAGAAGCTAGCACCGACTCTAAAGCTAGGACGGAATGCTTTCGGGGCTGCTTACCGAATCCTTACCACAACCGGAAAACGAGTTACTCGCTCAGGAAAATCAGCACTGATGAGCTTCTTTCCCTCATCCTCGATCTGTTGACCTAACTCAGGGCGATACCTTCGGTTGGGTTTTTAACTGGCTTTTTGCTCCTTGTGATGAAAAAGCAGTGCATGGCTATTTCTGGATCCAATCCTGGCATCTCTGAATATGTCGATGCAAGCTCTAAACTGCTTGAGCAACCCAATCAATAGTTATTTTCTGGTGCTGGTAAAGATTTTTAGTAATAAAGGTAGGTTGAGGGTCATCATGTGTGCCCAGATTGGCCTACTCGAGCTCATTAATTGTGGGCTGGCCTCCATATTCTTTTCCGAAAGGAGCTGGACTGAAGCCTATTTCCTCTACGTCTTCTTCTTGTGCACCATCTGGGTAATAGTCTGAGGTTTCTTCATTTGAATAATGCTTTTCATAGATAAGTTCTTTTTATCTGGAAGAATACTCTGATGGGGAAGTATAATAACTGCTACAATCTTCTTAAAAAAAGAAAAAGGCATGCGAAACCGAGAAGGAAGTTCCTTATTCACTATATCCTGTGTGAAAGAGCCAAATTTCTTTTTTTAGCGTAGCGTAGAGAGAGGACTTTCGGGTGAACGAACGATTTCAGATGCAGCGACCATGGCCTGATTTTACGTAGTTCCGTATATTGATTCTGACGAGTGAATTTCATCCATTTACTGAGAAAGGAGAGGAACCTACCTATCAGAAGAGGTTTTAACTAGAATACGAACTTCATAAGAGGATGCCCTATTATATTAGAGATATAGGTTTGGGAAAATGGGGTTTTGACCTAGTAGGGGTGTTCTGCATTTTTTGATGTAGGTTGGAGTAAGAATTTTGTGTCGAAACGAAAGTCTCATCTGAGAATTCCAGTCGATGATGGGAGTTCCTCGCCTCTGGATGATGGTTTTTTTATCTTCATCTCTTGCATGGGTTGATTCACTGTAATAGGTTTGGTCATCTACTCTGTATTAATGGAATTGAAGGAGGGTCTAGGTATCTCTGCGGCAGAGATAGAATGGATCTTTGGGATCGAATCTGCACAAGACCTAAATGACTTCTTTTTTGAATCTTTTTCAACAATGAAGAATCCGGGGTTTTCTTTCTTTTACAGTCAAATTACGGTTGAGGATGTGTCGAAAAAGCGATCAATGGATCTTCGGTTGCTTCATGGGGTTGCGTACGGGCATCCGTGGTTCGCTAGATGGGGGTACAGATTCTGCCATGGAAGCTTTGGAGTGACCGAAAACAATTACGACAGAGCAATCGACATTCTTAGTTCATAATAAGATCATCCAAGATTTCAGTAACACGAACCGATGCAGAGAAATCAAGCAAGCCATTCGTTATTACGAAGATTTGAGTGAGACCCAATTGATCACAATCAGAGATCTTCTCAGAGTCATGCTTACTCTCAAATCCCCAGCTCCTGCGCAGAGGAAATCGATCATGGCTACCGCTGTTTCTTCTTCTACTTCTTCAAGACTTTCAACCAGAAGAGCCCTGCAAAACAAGCATCTTCATCTTGTGAGAGAAAAATCGGTGAAATTTCACTACTGCAATCGCTAATATGGATAGCGGATGGCCTGCAAGAAGATTCGAATATGCAGCACAAATCATTCTTAATGCATTGAAAGAAAAGAAAGAAAACAAGTTTAGCCATGGCGGGATGAGTCGGCAGGAAGTGCGAGACGCAGCTCGGCTGCACATTGGTGATACGGGTTTGCTCGACTATGTGCTGAAATCAATGAACAATGTAATCGTTGGAAGTCACATTGTCTGTCGTGCTGTGAACCCATCCACTCGGGTTTTGGAATACACGATTCATGAGCTTGGTAATCGTGTTCTGATCAATGAACCGGAACCTGAAATAGTTCCTGAGCCACTTCCAGTACCTGCTCTAGTGCCTGGGGCTGATGTTTACAGTGATGTCGTCTACTTGTATACAAATGTACTACTATTGTATTGGGTTACCCGGAATCAAAATTGGTTGAGTTGGCGACTCGGGAAATTTTGGACAGCAAGCAGTGAAGGAGTGACCTTTTAAGGATGAAGATGATCAATTTCTGAGATTCATTTGCCGATTGATGCCAAGTTCAAGAGAGCTAAAATATGAGTTGACGAGGGAGCCTGGTGAGCTTATAGTGGTTCCACCCTATGCTACAGTTGGTGAGCTGAAGGAAGCAGTACAGAGTGCAATGAGGGATACTTACTTTCTTATGGAACAGTTTGTGGTAACTGATATTGAAGACATGGAGGGAATGGAGGATGAGGTTTTTATTCCTGCCCTTATTAGATTAGCACCCTGTCGATCGATGCCCCTACGTCCACCAGGGGAAGACCCAAACCCGACTTTAGCAATAGCTGCTGGAGAAAGAAGCGACTCACCCAGAGGGAAGAGAAAACTAGGCTCTTACGCAATTAGTAGGGAACAGAGGAGCAACCTACTCTTACCTTTAGGACCGACCAATAACAACCTATTCTCTTACACAATCATTTCTGTACTCAGATATGCTCCTACTAGCAGAGGAATGACTCTAGTTATGCCTTTATTTAGGATTTAGGAAGGCATGGGATAAGGGCTGCCCTTTCCTTCTAGCTAGGTTCTTTCTTATTTACAGTCGGATGGCACCCCGGGCAAGTGAGAGAATCTATTTCCCTTAGGTTTAGGATTTATGTTGACTTCCTCTAGTAGCTAGTTTAGAGTTCCTCTCCTAGCTGCTAGCTGTCTTCTTTCCTAGTAGCTCGGTTCTTAGGTAGCTTCCTATCCTATTAGCTCCTAGCTCTCTTCTTCTAGCTAGGTAGCTAGTGCTTAGCCAACCCTTACTTATCTATTGCCATCCGCCGCCCTTTATTCGAATGGTGGTTTCCGCTTCCTTCTCCATACCATAGAAAAAGGGCTTTCCTACTCTGCTTCTGATTTTTCGGATTATTAGGAAAGAGTTGATCCACTACTTGAAAGTGAAACCACTAATTGAAAGCACTGGCCGTCCTACAGAAATCCTTGCTTTTAACCAGCTTTCCCAATCAATCAATTCTAGAAGATGCCTAGTCATTGATCGAGCTTACAAGCAAGGAACGAAGTTCTCAGTCCATGGTTCCTTGTCTTCATTCCTGGAATGAGAAATGCAGCTGTGTTGGATCGTGACCTCCCGTAACTAAGATGGAAAGGGAACTTGCTTTCCTGTGTCGGATGGAAAGGAACTCTCACTCGGAATGGAATGCCAACAAATAGCCGAATTGGCTTGGCTATGTTCTTTTTACCGGTAAGTGGTTTGAGGAAACCAAGCAGGCAATGAACTGGCCAGGCAGTCAAATAGAAAAGGATCCTCCCCTTTGTCTTGCCATGGATTCGAACTGAAAGTCCCGGATTCGCAGCTCAAGAGGAACGAGTGACCAGAAGGAGAGGAGGGAGGCGTGTTCTCGGTTAGAAAGAGAGTTTCCTAGGTTGACAGGGATGCCCCTAGATGCCACTAAGAGGTACTTTCCTAAATGAAGTGGTCCAGGACTCTAAGTAGTGGTTCCTGCCTTGAGTGGAAGACTGCACTTGAGAATCTCTAGGGAGAGGAGAGTCCTGTGTTTTATCATAGAAAGATCTCTCAGCCTTTTGGATTGCTATGAAAGATGGGGCTGGTATGGTCACCAAGGTAAGGTCTAGGGCTGTTCCCGACGGTTCTTTCGAGTGAACGGTAAGGCTAATGGTACTACTAGTCAACTACACTAGCGGACTATTTATGCGCTGACTGAACTTGCTTCGTAGTGTCTCAAAAGCCTTTCTTCATAACCTTTTCCAGGACTTGAAAAGGGCTGCCTTCGACAATCCAATCATAAGGAAGGAGAGATTCACTAGATGGGATAGAATGTAGTGATGAAGCGAGTTCCTCTGCAGCTATTCCTTCTGCCTTTTCTGAAGTGACAGAATAGCCAAATGAATTGGCCTCCCCTCCTAGTTTTTGGGAGTGGATTTACTAAAAGGCTTATGAGTCTCATTTCCCTCATCTTGAGCTGAGGTAAGTAAAGTAAAAAAAAGATTATAAGATCTAGAAGGCCAAAAGCTATTGATATGGATACGGACCCGATTAGAGGTTTCCGAGGAATGCATCTTACAAGGGCCTGGTACATGAGACTACAAGAAAATGTTCCCCACAAGTTAGAGTAGTTTTGTCCTTTAGTTTGAATGCTAGTTCCGAATCATGCAAGCGATCGAATAGGTTCCTTTCTTTCATACGAGCGAATAGCTTGCAGCAGGACATTTAGAAGGCACTCACTGAAGGAATGAAGGATAGGCTTTTTTATCTAGGTCCTGCCCTATAGGTGGATACAGACTCAGAGTCAAGACCAGTGACAGCTACTATGGACATGAAAATCTCTATCTCGCCTGCGAATCTGTGGCTAGTCATTCCCACCTTCATAGCATAGGAAAGATCGCCCAATCCGGATCGAATCTAACGGCTATGTGCGGATCGCCTTTCGCTGAGCCGGTTGTGAGATCGATCCCTTCGACTAGGAATTCCGACAACATAAAAGATCGCCTTGCCTTTGTCGGATGGGGATTGGTTACATGTCCTGTTCATTCTGCTTTAGCGCGCTATGGTGAGTCCACTACTGAGTGAGAATTTGTGAGACTCCGAGAAGTGAAAGAGGGCTTTTGCATCCCTATACGACTTTTTTCTTCTTTGCTCATCAAAGGAAAGGGGATTGGAAAAAGCGTAAACTCTGGAGGCCGCCGAGGGTTAGGTTCGTAGCAACTAAAGAGGTTTGCAAGGTACAAACAAAGGTCTGGTTTAGACTACAAAGAAAATTCGGGCCTATCTAACTTACTGTTAGCTAGCTTTGCCACAGCAGTACTCCTACTTCCAGATCCAGAAAGATTTTAAACAGCAACATGAAAGTCTGTCCTTTTGGCATCAATGACGATTTCCTTCATATAAGCACATTGACATCGTGAAACTTGTTAAAAACCCCGTCAAATTGGCTGTGAGTCCATTTCCCTTCTACGGAGATCGAAAAAAAAAAAAAGGGATCCCCCCGTCGCCTTTGAGAGCAGTCCAATACCAGTGGATTCATTAGCAATGGTAGGAGGAAAAAATCCACTACGCTTTGAGCCAGTTATTCATTCTTTAAGGCCGGGAGCCGGGAACTCAAAAAGTATCCATCTGGATGGTTCCTTGCCCACTTCTCTTCCGAAAAAACTTCCAACAACGTGCCATACCATAAGGGCTAAGATCGCTTATTTTCAATAGCTGCGGTTTGTATTGCTCCTCTTTTGGAGATAGGGATTCTTTCTTTTGAGTCACGTTTCCTCCACTTGGGAAAATGGGCTTACTCTTTCCTTCCGTCTAGCCCTTGGTACTCTGCATCTTCAGGTAGAATGAATTTTCTTGCAAGAAAGGGTGGAGACTCTATACATCGATGTGGGTCACTTTGTCTTGTGTCGCTCTACGATCTTGTTAAGAATAAGAGGTCACAATTCCGGAAAGCGAACCTAGCCCCATTAATCCATAACTTCCTTCGTTTGGTATCGAGATCGTCGAGTAAGCTACTTATAACTTGATGGGGATAGCCAGATTTCTAGACTAGAAGGGAGAGTTTATTCCCATCTGAAGGTCCACGTCTAGGAGAGCACCTCTTTCTTTTTCTGGCTTAGTCGTGAAAAGAGAAAAGAAGAGTGCAACGAGCTCCTAAGCCCAGGGGCATTCATCCTATGTTGACTTCACGGCATAAGGTCTCATCACAACAAGGGTAGGAAAGTAGGCTATGAGTAGATCCCGTGATCAACAGAAAGAGCCCTTCCTCTAGTTCTAGTAGCTAGGGAGCTTGAAAACAGACGGTTTAGAATTTTTGTGTCAGGTGCAGCCTAGAAGAAGCTGCAAGAGAATCTATCCCCTTCTTCCCGGAAGTGACATATTCAAAGGAAACTTCCTAAGGCCAAGCAGAGATTAAGATACCCACGAGCAGATGTTCTCGAAGAGGCAGGGCAGCTATTGAATCCCCTGTTTCGGAATAGAATAGGCAGCTAGATAAGACGCCCTCCCCTCTGACTCTTGATGACGAATAGTTTGTGCAAGATTTTTCCTTACCTTAGCATCTGGGTACTGCTGTACGTCTTTAAGCCTATTATATACCTACATTGACAGACATTGAGTAGGAAAGAGGAAATCTCTTTTTTGCCTATCAGCTTTTGCTGGAATAACCGGTCTTTTAAAGAAGACTGATCTCGAATCCCTATCCCTAGAATCAGCTCTTAGTCTGAGTTTCGGGTTTTCAGGAATTGAATCATCAACTGTGCCCCTACGGCTTCTGCAGCCTTCTTTTCAGACTTGGATTTCTGGACAGCAGACACCCATTGATCAGCAGGTGGAATGGGGACCTTAACCATCCTAGGTTTCTATGGAAAGTTAGGCATCTTCCGCAGGCTTTAGATCGTCTCACTTGGAGGATATGAAAGACTTATTATTCATAGAAGCTTCAATTTCTCTATCCGTGACGGTAGACCTCTGTAACAGGATACTCTGGTACACTGCGAAAATTCTTCGACATCCGGTGGTTTGTACCTTTTAAATTATAATCCTAAAACAATGATTATTGAGTTGGAGCCTCCTCCTCTTACCTTGTTTCAAAGCTAGCGCCCCTGCTCTTTCTATGAGTTGGCTACTATGTCTGTTGTACGCTCTCTTTCTCTTCACACCTGGCCACCCCTAGTTTAGTTCCTTTCTGCTTGCTACGGCCTGTTTGGTGTGGTTTGTTACCCACTTACACCATCCTTTCTTATTGGCGTTAGATAAGTCTCATTTTTGAATCCCATATCCCATAGGGGAGGGAGGGTTTCACACTTGATACGATAATCTAATCATCTATTTACATAAAGAAAAGTTCCGGGAAGAAATCCACGCTCCGGACAAGCACACGGGTACTAATAGAAGCCCTAATAACGTGGAACCACATGATGAAAGGAGGAAGGTTATGGAAGCCATGCTGCAACCAACATACCTTCTGGCTACGAACAAGCCAAGGCTCGTTCAGTTTGCTCACCTAGCACGCACCACCGAGCGCGCAGATCCTATGCGCGTCACTTCCTGCCTCGGAACAGAAGCAAGGCAAGCTCTAGCAGTTGGAGAAAGGGCAGGAAAAAGAAAAAGGTGTGTGAATGAAAGCATAAATGCGAGTTAAAGAGTAAGAAAACAATGTCTCAGACAAGAGCCTAGAGAGCAACTCAATCGCCACCACACAAGGCCATTATGGCAATTATACCTGCTCTGTGCTTGCTGCTAGATTTTGATACTTCTAGCGATGCCCAACTTTTAAAACTAAGTCTAAGGTCCTGAGGAGCTCTACTACCTTAATTTACTGAATGTGAATGTCCAACCATCGGCTAAAGCCCTTCGGGCCATACGCTAAATTCGCTACTGACGAAAGCGAAACAATAACAATCGATGTTGTCTCTTTACTAACAGACCTGTATTACAAGCTCTTCTTCCGGTACGTTCGGTACGTATGATGGGAAAAGATATCCTTTGTTTAGGATCAACTAGAAGATTTTCTCCCACCGTGAGCTCGGTCATTGGCTGTCCTCCGTGATCGATTAGACTATGGCGAATCGCTTGTGTATTGGTCTTTGGGAAAGTGTAAGACGCTATTGCTCGCAACTGGGTCTCACGCGGTCTGTCGGTCTAACAAAGAAGGTGACTCGAATTGCTTCTCTTGTCCGATCGGAAACTGGTATTCTTTTTATGGTGTAAGGGTCAGAAAGAGCTCCCTTTGGGGAATAGAGAATCGATCCTCAAATGAAAGTAGAGGGGAAAATGCCAACCGTCGCCTTCTCAGCTCCTTACACAGTATCCTCCGAGACACGTTGACTACATTCGAGTAGGCATGCCAAGAGCAGTTTCAAGTTATTGACCCTGAACAAAAAGATCCGTAACAAAGAAAGGGTCATAAAAGGTTTCCTATCTAATTATTCCAATTTTGATGACGAAGGAGGCTTGCCCTCAAGAACGTTACTCTACCTACCCATTTTCTTCCTGATCTTAGTCTCGTTGTCTGGCCCAGCGGAGAATGAAAAGGGAGAAACTTTCGCACTTCTTTACTTTAGTAGCAGTAGCTAGAACCATACCGCTTTGAAGAGAGCGCTGGGCTTGGTCTCTCTTTCTAATTCTGCGGCTTGCTTAGATTTTTTGTTGCCTTGTGTGTGTGCTCTTGCAAGTAGCTAAGTGTAAAGGGAAATTACTCTGCTGCGGCGGACCGACAGCTTATAGACTCGTTACGCAACACGACTTTGGCACGACGCTTGATGACTTGAGGAAAAAGACCTGACTTGGTATCAGAGCACGGTTTCTTTCAAAGATCAAGTCATGGCTAGTGGAAATCCTGAGGCCTCTAGTATAGAGGAGACAAAATGGGAAAGCATTATGGAACGCACGGAGCAGATCGTCGAAGCAGATGGAGTGCCTAAACCTAACTCGAAATATCTTAAAAAGAGAAGTCAGAGCAATTGGCCCTTGCCAACCCTCTCTCGTCTGGGTTTTTTCTCGGTCATGCTCATATATAGGTCTTATTCGCCCTTATTCCTACTCTAACAAAGAAAATCTGTCCCCATGAATTCATTCCTAGTCGAAGGCAATCCCAGTCGTTTCGTACATTACATAGGCATATAGGCAGCTAACCTTCCAATGGCAGTAGATCAGTCAAGGGTGGTCTCAGTCATGGGATCAAGGCCAAGAAAGACGGAGGTTCAATGGGATCCGTTCTCTTTGATTGCCCTTATTTGTCTATTGACTTGATGTTCTTCGTCTCAAACAAAAGAAAGAGTTCTCTCCTTGAGCTCTGCCATCTTCCTTTTTCTACTCTCTGCACTAGTCGTATCGACTAGTACGGTCAACTACTCAAAATGAGGAGCTTATTAGCTGTACTTACACCTGATCTACCTTTCGGAATCACTAGCCAAAGCAGCTAGCCAAGTGGGGCAAGCAGAAAGATACCTATTGATCATTCGCTTAGGAACCGCTTTGCGCTGCCAGGCGGATTCAGACTCCTTCATTCACTCGAGGATCCAATAGGAGGCAATAGAACGGTGCTTCAATCTATAGCTAAACCAACTTCCGATCTAGTGGAACCGGCGTTCTCTCCATAAGCAATTTCTCGACTCATTCAAAAAAGGTTGAAGCACCCGTTTGATGGAATGAGTTTGGTGCTCAGTGGAAGGGATTGACCTAACATGTGATAAGCTAGATGAAAGGTAAGTTCCAACCCGGATTCCCGAACAAGGAAAGCAGACAGATCTAGTCAGTACGTCCAAGCGAATACAATAAGGTTGGCCCTAGCTGCAGATTCTGATTCCATTGGATTCCCGAAGCTTGATATGGGTTCAAATCCAATTCGTGAGAAAGGAAATAGTTTGAATAACCCCAGGATGGATTGAATTCATGCTCCCTCTTCCAGGTCGAGTCTGAAGCCATCTCTGACGGAGACAGTCTGCCAAGTGAGCGCGAAGGTAAGACCATAGAAACGAAAGGGATCCGCACGGGACCAGATAGGCCGAGGGTTAGAAGGCCGCCGCCTTATCCAAAAAGTTGCCCTTCTGAGGCTAACCCGTCATACCCCTGCGCAAAAGAACGAAAACGGGAGAAGCAGGCAAAGAAAATTTTTCTCAAAGAACGACTCTCTAAAGTCGGGGATTTCGATGAAAGCAAGGTAGACGCTATCTTTGACATGTTGATCGCTAACGGTCAGCTGACTCTACCTCCGTGTAAGCGACCCGCCGAGATCGATAAAGTTGAAGATTCCAACTACTGTCGGTCCCACAGGTCGTGGGACATACACTAAGACAGTCTTTTCTCTTTAAGAGCTGGTGCAAGAAGGCCTCCGGACAAAGGCCTCCATACTAAGAGAGGAAGAAAAGACTACTACTAAAAGTCTTTCCCACTCTTAAGTGGACTGGGCGGGATCGACAGAAGAGCAAAGAGAACGTGATCTAAAATTTCCACTCCTTCTAAAAAACCAAGTACGGCATTAGCAATGGAAGAGCTTAGTTAGAATGGGCTTACGACTGGAACTACAACCCCTCGAACTGGCTCGATAAAGTCTGGGAGTAAGCTGGCTAGGGATTTTTATATTTACTGAAAATGCACCGAAGGGCCATTGAAACTATATAGCTTTCTATATAGGTATAGGCTGCAGGCAACTCCCCTGGGACCGCCATAGAATCATATGCAGGGCTATCAGAGTCCAGGAAATGCATGGCAGGGAACTTATATAGGCATTTTCCTAAGCAACTGATCTAACTTCCACTGCTTATCTATAGTCTTCCACGTCCATAGGATTCTACGGCTTAGCCATAGGAAAGAAAAGGTTATGCATACGAAAATTTAGGGAAAGGAAAGGGCGTCAGCCTAGCACTCCAACAGTATGGGCTTCTTTCTCCCACTAGATAGCTAGCAGAAAGAATGGCAGGACGAAAGAAAGGCTTAGGATAGCTCATGACAGGGAGAGGTTGAATGAAAGGAAAGCAATTACAACTTCTGGCTCGCAAGAAAGGCGAATAACTGCAATTGAATCGACATAGACGGACTTATAAACTTAGCACAGCGCTTACCTTAAAACTTTATATGCTGTAAAAAATACCTGAGCCTGTAACGAACTCCTACCTTCAAAAGGAAATGACTCCCTCCAAGAAGCACTGAAAGTAGATCGCTGCAAACTGGTCCATGGGGTTAGCTTATCACTGCAACTCCACTTGCTTTTATAGCCCGCTGCTTGCGCTTAAAAGGTACTCTTGGCTAGAGGCCTAGAACCTCTCCTCTTGCTTGCCTTAGATTAGAGCTGCAATTGGCTAAAAGGAAATTCCAACTGTAAAGAAAGGGCTCTCCCACTAGATCGTGAAGCGACGGTAATGCAACTACTGAGACTTCCACGTGAACCGCAGGGAAGACTGAAGAAATCCCAGGGACTTACATTCCAACTAAAAACAACCAGGAAGGTAAAAACAAGGAAAGCAGCGCCTAGGGAACCTGACTATGGAAAGGATCCCGTATTGGCTCCACCGCTATAGTTAGGTAGCATAATAATCAAAGCGAAGGCGAGCCCTGGAACGGAGAAGCGATTCTAAAAGAGCAGGTCAGGTCCTAACCCTTCCCTTCAAGCATGAAGTGAGGAAAATATCTCTCCACGAAAAGAAAATCCAATCAAATCATATATCACTTGATACCGTTACCAAAGAGGTCTACCCTTGTATACTCTCTTAAAATAAAATGGATACCCTTCCCGTACTCGGACTGAGACTAGTGAAAGAATGGGGAAGGCAATGAAATTCTTAAGATACGAACGGGAAAGATGTGAAGCACAAAAGTAGCTGCTATCGAATGCCCTTCTTCCCCGGCTGACTTCCACCTATTACCAAGAAAGAGAATCATGCCTTTTTGATGACAAGAAATCCTTAAATGAAAGCAAAATCGTGGATCCAAAAATCCGTTATCTCCTCGTGCAGCTTCTGGGCTAAAATCCAATCTTTTAAGTGAGAAAGTCGTTATCAATACAATTATGCCGCCGAATACAATCACTTTGAAGAAGTCGCAAGTGCGGGTTCAAATGGTAAGTACGAAACACTCAATGGAGAATAGGGATCGCTATGCCGAAGAAAAGAGAGAGGTTGCACCAGGAGAAGATAAGGTCATACCAAGGGCTTTCTATAATTTAAATCAATGATTTTGCTTTGAAAGGAATGTATCCAGCCTAAACGCAAAGACGGGCCTATCCTATCCTATAGGCAGAAGCTACCTATCCGACTAGTAGAAAGCGTGAGGAGGAAGACTTCTATTCGGCCCCCCTTGGCTACGAAACCAGGCTGTGATCCGCATCGAGAAAGAAATGTATTCATGCATCTCTTTAGTTCGAATGCTGGATTTCTTTACTTAGAAATAGAGAATTCTGATTCTAAAATCCATTCTCTCACCAACATATATGCTATACCCAAAGCGCTGAAAAGGGCTGATTCTCGCCATCTAGGAATAAAGAACCGGTATCTTCAATGAAAGCTATCCATCGCTCACCCCCTCTCTCATCATAACCTATTTCAGATGTACCCGTCGCTCCTGGGATTCGACTTTCCTTCTGAGGATGGAGAGAAGGCGTTTGGAGATGGCACCGGGCTCCTGCCTAGCTTCCTGAACCCAATCTGAGCTTCCAATGCGAGGTTTGGGAATACTACCTGACGAGTACCCGTTGACTTTCAATGTCGATTTCTATATGTCTACTCCCGCGCATACTCCTTGAATATGAGGCAATGCCAATTGTTGAAATGCCATCAGATGAAGGAAACTCTGTATCTGTAGATCATGTAATTCCTGCGCCTACTAAAGCCAATAAATATACCAAATCTTACTACCGCTAGCTCCATTAAGTCTGCCAGTCTGCATCAGATTATCTCAATGAATAGCCATCATCCCGACTCGAGAGATCATTGTTGTGCTTCTGATGGCGTCGTTTCACTTCACTTGGACACCGAATTTCTAATACATTCTTCACTGATCCAAAAATGGGGCACGAAATAACGGACCTTTTAAACTGGCATCTTATCATTTTACTTTTCTCTTCCTAGGTTTCCGGATTCCTAGTCTAGAACTAGAAGAGAAGTTTCCTTCCTCAACTCAATCGAGGACTTCCTAGAGGATCGATGTAATTGAGCTCGACTGAAAGGAACGAAAGCAAAGAGAATGGAATATGGAATCCGGGTGGGATTGGATTGTTCTGAAACTCAATCCTATACTTACCTTGAGTGCTGCCTCTCAACAACTGGCCCTAGGCTTTCCTAATAAATACTCCTCTTCTCTTACTAAGTCGAAGCCAGGGATTGTTTAATACTTCTTAACACGTGGAACACTAACTTTAAGTCGTATTTTTTTTCTACCTTCACCTCACTTCTCGCGACCTTCTCTTAGTTCATCCAGGATCTCAGTCTTCTTTCTCTGCTAGTTGTTCAACCGGTGTGGTGTTAAGGTTTGGTCCTTGATTAAAGAGAGTTGCTCCGCGAACTCTTCTTCGTCCTGCTAAAGCACTACTTGCCCAAGAAAGGGCTTATGCGATAGTACTAAAGCAGTCTAGCTTTCCAGCAGTCTTTTCAAGAAGAAAGTCACACCGCTACTACTATTCTAACAGCTACCGATTCTCACCCGGGTCACTTCACTCCGCCTTCAGTCTTAGAACGTGCCAATTTAATGGGCGCAGGGGCACTGGACTGACCTCAACAAGAAGAAAGAGTGGTGCTCAAGAACTAAGGATGTGGTTCATTACGCTTTTGTTATTACAGCCAGCTAAGGTATCATCAAACTCTCGATGGATTCTATATTCTATATATAATAAGTGGTGGAGTTTCAACTCCCTTTCTCCGTGACTCAAGTGACTATGGTACTCCGCATCAATGTGATGAGAAAGCAGAAGGGAAGGTCGTCGTCGTCATAGGAGGCTCAGATAGAAAAACAAGCGGGTGGTCTTTGTGCTATCAGCCTTTCGACAATATGTTTCATAAAGAAAGAGGATGGTGTAAAAAAGGTGGTCTAAATAGGAAATTTTTTGGGTTTTTCCGCACCATATTTAGACCACCTTTAGAGGTAAAAAAAATAAGTTATTCATTACTAACGATATTTGAAAATGGATTGGTTCTTGTCGCTTCCTTCTTCTTTAGGATTCCAATTCCTTATGCACCAATGGTTCTTTATTTAGGTTGTCATTAGCAAAAGGGTTGCTTCTACTTCTTTCTTCCTAAAAAGCCCTTTACTAGTAGGCTAGCTCTTGCTGCTTTTCCTTTTCTACGAATAGAACCTCTTTTTTTTCTTCCTAACTATGCTTTCAGGACCACCTTCCTTGGGTCCTTCGTTTCACTGATCAGGTAGCCTTCCTACACCTAATATTTTCTCTTTCGATCGTTTTGGTATAGGGCACTTTTGGCTTTCCTCCGGCCTCTTTCTTTATAAGAAAAAGAAGAAGATGGTTCTCACTGCACCGATGGTATTCTACTTTCTAATAGACTTCTTTCTAACTAGTTACAGATGCTATGCTTTTGATTAGTCACTTCCAATCCAAATAAGCCCTCATGTACCTCCTGAGCGAGAATTTCATTAAGGCAAAGGATATAGAGTTGCCAGACTAAGCACGAGACAGTACATGCTAGCCTAAAGTCTGCTTTTGAATCGAACTTCTTTTTCCTTGGCGGAGAAAGCTTCTTCATCTATCAAAGTGATAAGTGAAGTAATGAAATTCTTATATGCATCGCGGACGTGTGGAGGGTTTTTGAAAGGGACGATGGTTCTTAGTGGATCGTTGGACTCATATCTTCGTAGAGTGCAGCAAGGCTATTCTCTCGAGGCCAGTGTGCTCATTTATTCTATATAGATTCAGCATCAGGCGATTCTCCGTTTACATTCTTTCTCGGCCTTTACTTTACCTGACTAAGACCACGCAGGCTCATCAAGGGCTGTAGTGCATGAAAGCGAAGTGCTAAAAAGGTAGCGCTCGTGGTAGTGCGTCCGAAAAGAAGGATCGTCTAATAGGAAGATTCCAAGTCCGAGACAGCAAAGAAATTCCCTAGGACTGCTAGAACTCGCATGATTAGATAAGAATAAGTGTCCGCCTCCTCACGGGGAAGCCAGCCTTTTTCTACTCTTTCTGGGTAGGGCCACATTCGTTGGTGGCATAGTCTTCTTAAAACTAGGTTGATCCATAGTTCTTGCTCGCATCTTGATTGATTTTCATTTCCTAATTCAAGTCAAGCGTAGAGAAAGCAGGGGTGATATTTTTTCACTTAGATCGCTTAAATTAAATTAAATGGATTCTTAAGAGGGACATCGAAAGTCTCTTTTTTGGGAAGGTCCTAGAAGGTTGTCTGATAGAGCCGTTCTCGAGTGAGTTCCAATTCCTTCCAGATATTAGGCGAGAATCTCTACAAAGGATCTAGGCCTCAAGGGAGAATGCCGCGATATGCAATAAGCACACTGTGGCAAATCTTTCTTTATTCCACCTTTTCTTTGATAGTTCAACGACCAGTCAGACATGGTGCCCTACTTACTTTTATATGTATATGTAGGCCACTCGGACTACCTTTCACCATAGGGGACAACAGGAGAGCTTCAAGCCCTCTTTCTGCTGGCACACCGCCCTACTTCAATCAACTTTTTCGAAGGCCGCACTGAAAGTAGGAGTTTTGGGTGACCTTCTTTCTTGGGGCTTCCCTTTCTTGGTTTTCGAGAGCATCGAAGAATGCGCCCAAGGAAGATTCTTTTCTTTGACTTGACACCGATATGATGTAATTTAAATAGCAGCTCCAGCGGGACGAGACCTTGAAAGAAGAAGAGAAAAGAAATAAGTTGAGAGTTTGTTGGAAATGGTTGAAGTAGCTGAATAGGAGTCTTTTATGATATGAGTGGAAAACACCAGTTTTGGTACTCTTCCCTGACTCCGGAGAAGAGATATGGTTTTGAATTGTAGAAGTGACGTTTTTTCTCCCCCTTCTGTAATTGAGTTCGGAAATGCTCCTTCCGGTAGGGCTCTTTGATTCTCTTTTTGCTAGTCTTGTATGGTCCATAGCCCTTTGCGCTGTTCTACCCCGATTTTGATCTCAAATGGAAAAGAGTAGCCTCGTTCCAATGAGATGTGGGGAATGCAAATCTGACAGTAAAACAAAGTTCCTGACGTCTATCCGATGCATCTGCTATGGTTATTTCTTTCGTCCCCGCCCTTTTCTTTTCTGCTAATTTCTATCAAAAATACCGGGAAAACGTTCAAATTTATGGAGCACAAACCCGACAACAAAAAAAAAAGGCAATTTCAAAGCAGAACGAAAAGCTAGTTGAAAAGAAAGGTTTCGAGAACCGAGGAGAAGAAAGGGATCATAGTGGGGATAGGGGCCGGGTTGAATCGGAGGGGCCTACCAAACTAAAACATGAATTCGGTTAGCCGGGAATATTAGGTAGCGGAGGGTCAGACCCCCGGAGGGAACTTTCAGAAAGAGCGGACGGAGCGGATTAGCTTTCTTGTCTTCTCTTTGCTCTTTGAACGAGAGCGAGTAACTCTCTAAGTATCAGCGAGTCATTCCGCGGTTGACTTTGACCTTCCCTTGATCTACTTGTTCAGCTGAGATTGTCACTTCCTAGGAATCCGGTGAAATGAATCAATCTCGGTATGTTATGAAGTTTCCCTCCTCCTTACCATCTTAAAAAAAGAAAAAGGCCTGCAACTTCCACTGGCGGAAAGAGAGGGATTCGAACCCTCGGTAAACAAAAGCCTACATAGCAGTTCCAATGCTACGCCTTAAACCACTCGGCCATCTCTCCTACATAATCTTATTATTTTATTATGACCCTCGCGAGTGAATAGCGAGTCATTCATATTCTTGCAGTAAAGACCAATCCATTAGAAATAGAAAACTTTTCGTCAAAGACTTCGGTTCGGGAAAAAAAAATGCTTCTTGTTACCAAGAATTTTTTCTATTCATCTTTGTCAAGACGACGATCCCGTCATATTATGATTTTTATACCGGATTAAACCAACCAATGAATTGGAACGAATCAACTACTCCCTTCATGGTCACATAGTTATTACAGAATGATTTTCAGGTATATATTTTTTAATATAGGTAGTACCCATTTTTCTATATACATTATTGGTGGTTTCTACCGCCCGAGAATCCGGTTCGCTTATCGCCTTTTTTTTTCCTCCTCCTTTCTCTTCTTCCTACCATACGGGGGTTACTTAGGCGCTAGGGTTAAAACCTTATTTTATTAGATCGAATAACTCCTTACCTTTTTTCAAGAGAAGCCTGATTCTAGTCGGGACCGAGAGGATAATGACGCGAACCTTTAAGGTTGGTCCAATCTGAGCGCTTATTGCCTTCTTCTTCGCCTCTCCGGTGGAGCCCGAGCTGATCCGAATTGAATTATCCTATTAGTATAGGGCGGTTATGCCGGGTGGACTAAAGTCAAGTGGGAGGCCAAAAAAAAGAAAAGCGTGTGCGGTTAAGGTTGTTGTACACGATCCAGTCATGAGCGATTCCTAATGGGTTCACCATTCCCGTCTCGATCTGTTCCCGGTCCTAGCGATCTGTGGGCCTTTCGCGAGCGAGAACAAATATCAGATAGAGAACGATTCTTCTCGTATAGAAAGAAAGCGCTAGTTGAGTTTCGTCTTTCGAGCGAAGAAAGCCCTTTCGATTGGCCTTGTGTGATCAAGTTGAGGGGACTTTCCTCGTTTGAGTTAATGCTTTGGAAGTTTAAAAGTTTTAATTGATCCGGTTGAGGAGAGCGCCGACTCCAATGTTCGGCCAGCCGAGAACGATGCCCTTTCTTTTTCCTTTCTCATGCCTAACGCCTAAAAGCCCCCTTTCTGCTCTTTGCCATTCCGAAGTCTCAGAATCCGTTTACAGTTGATTTGTTGGTGGTAAGTGAGCCGCTCCAGCCGCCTTTGATGGGGATTGGGAATGAGCTTCATGCTCTGGCTCATCGTGAGACCTTGATTCCGGGGAAGGCGGTGAAAGAAATGAAAACTATCCTCCAAAAGCTCACCTTAAAGTGGGGCAGGCTAGCCTGTTAACAGATAAGCCTCATAAGCAACATAATGCTCGATAACAACATAGCTTCATTCTAACAACATCACTATCTTTTGGTTGCAAGAACATAAAGAAGGATAAAGAAAAGGGGGGATTCACAGAAAAGAGGTTGATGCCAAAGATCTGTTGGAGCATCTGCAACAATGTTCAGAATCCATGTGGCACCCAAAATCCGGTTGGCGGAGGGTGACCGGAATACTAAAAAAACTCCCTCTTCGCCATTTGAGTTATATCCCTTAGGTGTACTTTACATTGTTGGAAAACAGCATTTAGAAGAAGGGTCGAGGTGAGAGCGACTTTTGAGATCATTTCAATCTCTTCTACCCGCAGACTTGAATGAAATACCCAAAGCGGTTTCGGAGAAGAAATGACTAAATTGCCTTATCTTCTTTAGTGTCTGCGTTGGTACCTTCGCCCTTAGCCTTTGCTTCCGCCCCCCCATTCGTGAAGCCTGCTCTTTGCTTGGGCCTATCCTGTCTTTCATTCGTGTAAACTCTCTGCCCTCTTCCACTGAGACAAAGTCATTCTAACGCACGCTGAGCAGTTTCTCCACTTCGAAAGCTCAGTTTTGATTTCTGGAGAGATTCCATTATTTCCTCCTTTCCCTGTAGTACGCTAGCCTGTAGAGAACTTCAGTAGGACCGTGGCATCAATGCACCTTTTCGTCGATACTTATTTACGTAAACTAGATGTGAAGGCAATGTCAATTGTATGATGAGATACCGTAGTTGGCTCCTGTTAGCACGAGAGATAGATATGAAATGCCTCTTTTAGAGTATCTTGAAGTGCTAGGCTCAATAGTGTCCTCCCGTGAGATGAGCTGGGCAAGGATAGGTTCATTCTTGTATGAGGAAGAAGCGCGTATATCCTTCTTATTGGAGAGATTGGATACTCACCATTACGCTGTCAACTTGAATATTCGCTCAGCCAGCCTTCCAACCCGAGTTCCGACTTCACTTTAAGTAGTCTCGTTACGCAACGAGTGAACGATCTTGCCCCTGTATTTAAGCCAGTCTGTCTTCCTATTTATTCAGGATGGAATGCTAGACCCAAGGGAGTGGATGGACCAGTGGCTTAAGCTTCTGTCTTTGAATAGACTGAGGTCTCGTTGCTTGACTTCCTCTCCCTTATGAAAGTTGGGACACTGGCCCGTCACACCTGGTTGCCTTAGTAGGACAGGGAAGACTTCTTTCTTTCGACTTTTGACTCAATTGACATGAATCCAGCTCCTTTGTTAGAATCCGGTGATGCTGCTTTCGCCCAACTCTTTGAATCAAGTCAAGTCAGTCCCTGATCTCCTCCGGTGGCCTGACTTTGCTTTCAGGTCAATAAACGAATCTAGCTTACGCTTGGACTCCTGAATTGATATAACTAGAATTGCATGTGTTAAGCGTTCGAATAGCTGGCTTTATCCTTGGTATTCCTTTTTGGGTTGGGAGAAGTAGGAATTGTTAGCCAAAGACTTCCGTCAATGAACATGAGAAAGAGGCACTCCTTCTCTTGTCGAAGATGAGGCCTGCAGACAAGTCTGACATATATTACCTCATTTATCAAATAGCGCTCACTGCCCTCCCTCGCATCGCATGGCTCAGATTCGCTTTTTCTTCTCTTCAAAAGCTTTAGGAAAGGAATTTAGAAAGCTCCAGGTCCAGATGGGCCAATCTTTTATCAGACGATATCGATCGGTTGCTATAATTAGCATTATGAGCTGCATTCAAATGAGTTGTTAAGTACGATATATGAGCTGTCTCAACTGGATCAATAGCTTTTCCACCCAATTCCTCTTTCTCATTAAGAAACTAATCTTCCCTGGTCTAAGGAAACAGGAACAGGATGTGAGGCTTCGCCGATTGAAGAATGTGATTTTTCTTTTTCTATAGCTGAAATTAACCTTCTTTTGAGAGGGAGGACAAGTCCAACATTTCCCTTCCCGCCGAGTAAGGTGATTTGCTTCCTTTGTCTCACGCAGGAAAGCATGAACTCCAGTTAGTCTGATGCGTAGAATCAGCTTCTGAGAATCTTCTTCCGAGAATTGAATATGGAAGAGAGCTCGAGCTCCTTCGTCAAGATCTTTTCGATGTTGTTGACAGAGAGGGTTTGAGGTTTCAATATCCTACTACGAATGAATTGCCTTCTTTGCAAGAGCCTGACATCCTGATATTCCGCAATTTCCAATCCCTGCAGCAGGATGGGATTCCGCACTTGTTGTTCTGTCCTGGCGCTTTCTTTCTCCGTAAGATCCGGAAGCTAGGATTCGTCGAATAGTCTCCATCAGCGTGACCAAGAAAGTGTGTTGTTTTGAGTAGTCATTTAGGTGGTAACAGGAGCAGCGGTGAAGTATACCTTTGAAAGTGAATTGCAAGGGTCAGGCACAAATGCATTACTAAAGAATAACCAACCAGAAGGGAGCGTGGAAAGAAGGATTGGTCCGCGCTATCTATGGGCAGGATGCCTGGGAAAACAATCCCAAGGGAAGCTTATCGCTAGTATTACGAGTGCCGAACGCACTTCCTGATCGGTAGCGGATCAAGCTCTGACGTGGAATCACTTAAGAGAGAGAATGGGCACCACCCCAAGGCATAAAAGGTCGTGAGCAAGCGTTTTCGTTTGCTTTGGTGGGTACGGAGCTTCCCCTTGTCTTGGCCCATGCTTCCCATCCATCGACTCAGGATTTTAATCAAAATCGGATACTCTTTTTTGTGGTTGGATCACGTTCCGTCGAGATCTTCCACCCCAGTATTAGCATATCGCCCTTCGTGAAGCCATCGGATTGGGATTAGCTAGTAGAATGGTTCCATAGTCCTGTCATTCATTGATCCTGGCTGGGTCTATAGATAGAGCAAAGGAAGAAGTCGCAACAAAGAGCAGCTTGACTGCAGCTCCACGGTCTGTAGATCTGATAGTTGCCTTTCTTTTTGGTTTGAGGAAAAAAAAATCAGAAAGATTAGAGGCTGCCTTAGATTGCCCGTAAAGCATGCCACTAGTACCATGAAGGGGCTTCGACGGTTCCTATCTTGGAGAGTCCGAGACCTTCTCCTAGGCACTTCTCGGAGGCAACTGGACTCTCTTTGATTTCACAGAAAATGGAGAAATGAATTGATCGATTCATTGGATCCTAGGTCGGGACTGACGGGGCTCGAACCCGCAGCTTCCGCCTTGACAGGGCGGTGCTCTGACCGATTGAACTACAATCCCCAGAAAGCCAAATTCTTTCTTTTTTCTCATCATTATTGAGTTTCGCCGTGTTGTAACAGAGACACGAATGATATTATATATTATTATAATTTTTTATTATAAAATTAAAATAAAATAAAATGCAGTGAACTCTAGTGGGCTAATTCATGAATTGAATCATGACGACTATATAAGCTATTCTGATATTAAGATTCGATATAGATGAAATCGTGGAAGCGGATCTTTGATTTCCTTTTTCCACGTAAGAATTCGTCGTCCGATTGAATCTTCTTGTTCCTGGATGCTCCATAGGAATCCATCGCTATTCCTTTCCTCCATCGAGAAAGGTTCATTTCGAATCACAAGAGCAATCTCTCTTTTCATAATTCATTTTTCTTTTCGTTATGGTAATGCAATGCAAGAGGTCGGAAATCAAGTTGTTTCTGATGATGAAAAGAGCTTTTTTATGTTATGTGAAATTGATGATCTTAAAGGGTCGGTTTTGTTAGAAGACGACTGTCGGTATCTGATGGTAAGATACCTATGGTCGGTATATCTTTGAAAGCTCAGACGGAGAGAATAAACTGACTCCTCGAGGGCTACTTAAGGCACTTTAGTGCAAACCAGAAGGACTGGAGTTGTTGGATGTTGCTCAGTGCTGCTATAACTTAACAACCAAAAAGCTCTGCCTCGAACTTCAGCCCCTTCGAGTTGGTCACGGGGCAACAGCCTCTGACGCCCCACACCATTGCGAAAAGAGGGGGCGTCGCCCATCAGCCTACTTTGCCAAGAGGTGGCAGGATCGCAAGGACCTAGCCCAAACCGTCACTCTTTATCCGGTTCCTCTTGTCCAGAGAATACCCTTGTGGAATACCCTTCGACTTACCTAGATTTTAGAAAGATCGAAAAGTCTTCCCCAGAAAGCGCAAACGACTCTAATGGTTACGAGCCAAGTCGAGGGGATCTGCTTTAGTACACAACGAGGATTCCCCGCCTGACATCTAGGGCAGTCCCTTTCCTAGATGGAGTAGCTGAAGAACGAGCTAGAAAGAGGATAATTTATTATAGCCAACTCAATTCAAGCAAGAGCTCGAAAAGCAGTGCACTGAAAACAAGTAGCTTAGGATCTTTGGTCAGGTAGCTTAGGGGAACTTGTTCTCGTTTCTATAGCTTGGTTAGCAGATGGGTAATCAGAGGCCCCTACTTTGAACTAGGTTTGAAACTCTACAAGGTGGGCAAGATGACATATCTATCACCAAGTGCAATGGAGCTTGGACATAACCCATAGATAGAAGTTAGACACCTACATCTTGTTCTCTTTCAGATCCTAGTTTCGTTTCTAAAAAAATAAGAAATGATACCTAGATCACTACTCCTCTTACCTTATTATTATCACCAGTGCGGATCTAGGGAAGACAAAGAAGAAAGATGCTTCTGAGACTATCAAGATATGTAGGTAGCTTGATATGTAGGGGAACTCGATGAACTTCTATGAGTGTAGGTCATAGGAGGTAGTCCATCTGAACTATATATCCCCCCTTCCCTTATGTTGTTGAAAGGCATTCTTCACGTCCCTCGGTGGCTCCATAGACCGAACTCCCTCCTTCTACGCGCCCTACAGATTCTACCAATTGGCCCGAGAGCTACGCCCTTAACTCAAGCTTTCTTCCCAAAGATTCTGTTCCCTAAGGCAAAGTGAATGGCAAGTTCGGGAATGTTTAGGCTTCACATTAATAGAATGAGAAATAGGAAAGATAGCTTGGTTAGGTTCTGAGTCACCAAATACGATTGGTGATCTCCAGAGAAAAAGATAAATATTTGTATCAAGATTGGTAGATTAGGGGACGGGCTTAGACTTTATTGGCGGGCTTTCCGGGAGACACTAACCCCCTCTATACGAGAGAGCCTTACTGAATAATAAAAAGAAGCTAGAGGCCCACTCTGACTTAGAGTAGTCATCGCGTAAATTCAAGAGGTGCCATCTTGCCTCGCACACCCCGCTCTTTAAAGGTTAGGGTATATATGTCCCCTCTCCCCCCGATATGTTGTCTATCAAGGGAAGGTTCTGGGCCATAGGCTTCTTTAGCTGACAGTAGAGGAGAGTAGAAAGCCATAGGTCGATAGCCCGGTTTTGATTGAATATCCTTACCCGCGCTTCCAGGCTTCCTAAGGGAGTTAGCTTGATCCCCCGGTTCTACCGATGCCTTCCTTCGCTCGGAAATCCAATAACATCGTTGTTAGTCGGGCCGGGGTCACATGGAAAAGTAAGGGTCCGAAGGAGCTGTTGAAACAACTGGTGCTTGCCCGGACCCGGGGGTATTGTCTCAACGAATAAGTTCTTGTAGGAGTGAAGTTTTTATATAATTCGGCAAGCAAAAAAAGAAGAAAAAAAAAGAAATCCATGGTTGATCAGCAGAAGCAGATGCCATAGAACGGTATTCGGCTTCAGCACTAGATCTAAATCTAGATCAGTGCAGCAAGATGTAGCTCATCCCCACTCTCAGTAACTTCATGATGAAAGATGGGAGGAATGAATGGTAAGTATAAGAATGGTCAGTCAGGCGGCAGGGGGAGACAAGACGGTACGCCTACTCCCTAAAGAGATGGAAACCCTACCTATGCAAGATTGAATGCAGTGCTGCTTGGACAACATCATTTAGTACAGTCAGCTAGGAAGCACTAGCTAGGCAAGTCATACTGGGAATGCTGTTCCACACATTGGCTCAATTCTACCTTCCACATCAAATTCTTCCTTCGCCCAGCTGAGAGGTGGCCAGAGAGGACATGCAAACTTTCCAAAGAGATGTGAGAGAGAGGTGGTATGTTTTGACGAATGACTACTCTTTTCCCTTTAGGTGGTATTCTAAAAAAAGCATACAAATCAATAAGAAGTGGTATCTGTTGATGAAATGCCATTGCATGGATCTCCCTCCACAGCAAGAGAAGCATTTGATGGCGAGGTAAAAGCACAAGGATGAATGCCCTTGGTCCTCTCTTTGATAGTCCGATTCGTACATCAAATAATTCATGTAGTAGATCGATCTAGTGATTGGTCAATGACATGCGAGTTACATGATTGATCTGCAAGGGAGAATCAATGCGATTAGACAGGAAGGCTAGCTTGAATGAACAGTAGCACAGGTATAGGACTTCGAAGCTTCTTTGACCACTGACATATCAATGAATGGAACTGAAAGACGAGAGTGAAAGAGCGGGAGCACAAACGAGGTAGCTTATGCTTTTTTTCATCCTCACTCGAGGGAGATCTAGCCACTCCTACTACTAGCTTCCTAACTCGGATAGAAAGCAACTCACTATAAAAAACCTAACAGAAGAATAAGGATCAACGAACCGGGGGGAGCAAACCACCACTGCTGATATGGAATTCTATTTCCACTTTCAGTTTCACCTCTCTTCTCGAATGTGTGCGGACCTTGTCTCCTCGCTGGCCGTCATCCCGGCCCTTCTACTTCGTGGTCTTTTTACCTCTCCTTGTCAATTGAGCTAAGCTAGTTCGAACCCGTATGTCAGCAACCCCTTCTTTCACAAGGGATTTGTCCTACTCCTACTGCCTGGAAGAGTGATTTCTTACCTCTCCTTTGGGTCCTGGATAGCTTCGGTGACTGGACTTCTCATCCTTCTGCTTCTGTCCTTAGTTACAATCAAAATTGGGGACAAGCACTACCGTGAAAAGGTCCGGTCTCGTACTAAAACAGACTTTTTGATTCCAACGCACTTCACTCTTGTCCACATCCGAACTGGATCCTTTCCATGTCTTATAGGTGCATGCAGGCAGCTTGAGATCGAACTTCTACTTCGTAAACTCAGCCTCATCCGAAGCGAGGAATCAATCTATCTTTTCCGCTAGCCTTTTCCTTTTTTAGTATTAGAATAGAATCTAGCTCCTGCATCTTCATTCGATAGCTTTGAATGCGGGGAATCTCGCAATACTCAGAAAGGCCTGTCAGCGATAGACTATCAAAATATAGTTTTTGAATGCGTCAAAACCAAGTAGTCGCTCCCTGACCCATACACCTATTGTAATGTCGGTCAACGAGGTAAAGAATCAGAATCGGAATCAAGAGTACTTTCCTAAGATAAGAAGCTAGATAGAAGATAAAAAAAGAATCCCTTTCGAGCAGAGAAGAGAATGCCGAGAGATTGATTGGCAGCAGAAGCGGTTGACTCGTCAGAATTGAAATCTTTTTTGTCTCCCTTCCACGTATATTAAGATCATCTCTCTACCAATGCAGTTGGTTGTTCGTTGCACTCACCCTTGCCCCATTGTGATAAAGGCCCTACCAACAAGAGGTCCTACTTTACGCATTCAGTACTAGCTCCAGCAAGGGGCTCCTCCGTGTCCCCTTGTCTCCGCGAATGCTACATGACAAACTCAGCTCTTCCACCTTGCTTTCCTGATTCCGATTAGATAGTGGATGAGCTGAGTGGGAAGACTCGTTTACTACGTATATAAAAGGGGTCTAAAAGCAGCCATTAGATATAAAATTATACACCTTGAACTTCTATTCCATGTCTCTTGATCTTAGATACTATATTTGACGATCTATCTCTATTAGACAATCGCTGGACTTGCCCATCACGGCATGAGAGGAGTTACCCCCTGTTTGATTGATAACCGCATCTCCTGTCTATCATTGAAGAAGGGAAGGCAAAGAAGTAACTGAGGGAAGCTCGAAGAAAACTCTTTTAGAGCCTGGTACAAGCCAAGCCCCTTCGATTCGGCAACAAGAGTCGGTTATGGAAGGGGCTTTTGGTCGGCTTTCCCGTTCTTGATTCTAGCCGATAGGCTTTATAGCATAGCGGACCTGCTTTGCTGACAGGTAAAATATGAAATATATCGTTGCGCTTGCCCTCACTTAGAAACTCTACGCCCCCTATTATATATACATGCTCTCGAAACTAGATTCACTCGTTTTTGTCTCCGGCACCTATTTCAGAGCAGTCTGGCGATTAGCCTATCTCGCACTACTCGAAGACTTCGTAAACTCATTGTTGGGTTCTATCGTAGTGAAAGTTGCTGTGAGGAGATCCTTGTGCCAGTGAAGATTGCTTCCAGTGATCGGGAAATAATAAATACAAAAACCATTGTTTTATATCCAACACAACACTCCGGATAGGCGGAAGGATCTATGTCTATCCCCAACTTCCTTTCAATCCACATCGGAAAATTTTTGCTTTTTCTACGGGGAGTCATCAAAGGAGGAATAGGCATACGCTGGTTCGATAAGCCAAGGAAAAACAACCACCGCTTGGTTTTGACACTCAAGCGACCCGCCCTTTTACTAGGTTGGGCAAGCTTGTATGCTCCTACTCCCAACAAGGTGCTGGTCGAGATCGTGGAACTATCGCTCGAGAAGTAAGTGAGCTGGTCCTTGTTTGGTCATAAGGGCAATCGTTCTTCTCCGGTCAGGGGCTTAGGTCCGAGGGTTATCCGCGATTGGTAATGGCATAACCAGAAAAGGGGTAGAGGAAACAAGGTTACGCGCTGGGTAGCGCAGCGCATCTGTTTCGGGTACAGAGGCGACGAGGGGACCCGGCCACCCAACCCAGCAGGTCAGGGGCGGGCCGGCCATAGGTTCGAATCCTGCCACCTTTCTTGTGGATCATCCTGTGGTTACCGGATGATGGGAATAACAAAGCAGAAATTTTGAAATGAGCACGAAATGTCAATATATGAATTGTTTCATTATTCGTTATTTCCGGGTCTTTTCGTTGCATTCACTTATAACAAGAAACAACCACCAGCGTTTGGTGCAGCACCCGCATTTTGGTGTATTCTTCTTTCTTTCCTTGGTCTTTCGTTCCGTCATATTCCTAATAACTTATCCAATTACAACGTATTAACCGCTAATGCACCTTTCTTTTATCAAATCTCAGGGACATGGTCTAATCATGAGGGTAGTATTTTATCATGGTGTCGGATCCCAAGTTTTTATGGATTCCTTCTTTGTTACCGGGGTCGACTCCAAAGCCATAATGTCTCAAAACGAGGAGACCATAGAGAAACTCTTTTTTATTCCTTTGTCTCGAACTTCGTGAAGAACTCCATTCTATCTCTCCCTCGTTACGAACAAAAAAGTGGGGCTGCGCCCCAGTTGTACACCCCCTTCGATTCCGACCTTGTTGATTCTGAACTTCGTTTGCAAAGGAATCGGACTTTTGACGGGCCAGCACTTTTTTATGCGCCGCTTTACCCTGAAAGGAGAATGAGCTTTGCTCCTCTGGGCGCTAGGCGCTCCCGTGGTTCGCAAGAAGGAAAAAGGACTCATCCTTTGTTGCATCTGGCACGAGATGATAAAGAGAGAGCTTCGTCTATCGATGAAAAGCGGATTGACGGAGCTCTTGGCATTGCTTTGTTTTTCTCTCTTTTCTTATCAGCGAGTTCTGATCCTTTTGTTCGAAATTTCTTCGTTCGTACCGAACCGCTTGCAGAATCAAATCCTGTTCCACAAGATCCTATATCAGCTATACATCCTCCTTGCATTTATGCCGGAGACGTCGCCAGTGCTATGGGCTTTGGCTTATGTAGATCAAAAATGATGAATGGGATTGTGTCACTCCACTCGCCGCCAATGCGGAAGGATGCCGTCGAAAAGAAAGGAACGCTGCTTCGCTCTGCTGGATGCGTCGGATCCCGTATAACAAGCGAGTTTTTTACCCTCAAATTCAAACATGTGGGCGCAAAATGCTATCCTGCTCTATTGTTACGTAGCAATAGAAGCCCGCTCATGCTGCTTCGGCGGCGCTTTTTCGCCTTCTCTTCGCTCTGGACAGGAGCGCTAGTGGACACGGGGGGAGAGCAGACGAAGCGTGTCTTTCGTAATGGAAAGAAAGAGACCACTACTTCGCCTCTTTGTTGGACCGCCGGCGCGAACACAGTGGTCTCTGACCAGGACCAGGAACCAATTCGAATTTGGATCTTGACATGTTGGTGGTTGGTAACCGTAGGCATCTTGCCAGGAAGTTGGTGGGCTCATCATGAATTAGGTCGGGGTGGCTGGTGGTTTCGGGATCCCGTAGAAAATGCTTCTTTTATGCCTCGGGTATTAGCCACAGCTCGTATTCATTCAGTAATTATACCCCTTCTTCATTCTTGGACCTCGTTTCTTAATATTGTGACTCTTCCATGCTGTGTCTCAGGAACCTTTTCAATACGGTCCGGATTGCTAGCTCCCGTTCATAGTTTTGCTACAGATGATACACGAGGAATCTTTTTATGGCGGTTCTTCCTTCTAATGACCGGCATATCTATGATTCTTTTCTCCCAGATGAAGCAGCAGGCATCGGTCCGTAGAACCTATAAAAAAGAGATGGTTGTGGCGCGAAGTACTCTTGTGCACCTACGTCACTCGGCTCGCGCGCAACCCCGCCCCGTTATGTTATGGAAGAATTGAACTTCTTGCTGGGCTGGGTATTCAGAGCCAGCAATTGGCTGCTGGATTTCGACCCGAAACTAGAAAAAGATCGCTTCGGGGGTCACTATGGCGTGGCTGAATGTAGAGCAGTCCGCCCCTAAAGCGTTTGATCAGTATATTTTTTAGAACTTCGGAAAATGGTCAAGGTAGCTTGCTTCCAAGCCACTGCACTAGATGCGCATGTAGTCATAGTAGTCGGCTCAGAATGCCTCTGTTCTATACTCAAATCCCCCTTCGAATGAATGGGGAATTACGTCGATCTTTGATCTGCAGAATAAGGCCTACGAGCTCTCTGTTTTAGTTTTATGGCAGAGAAAGATAGCTCCTGCCTCCTGAGGTCCTTACAGGGACTGGTCAAAAACTTCTTTTTTTATTGAATTTACGCGGGGGAAGAAAGAACTAACTTCGCTTCTGGCTTTCCTGATCTCCAGCTAAAGAAGAAAGAGAGATGGGTTCGTTCATCAATTCAAAAACGCTTGTTTCGTACCTTTAAAAGCAAATTTGCTGCTCGAAGAATAGAAATCTGGCGCTCACTAATGGGCTTAGAGTTGTATCAGTTGGCTATTGGTATATAATAACTTCTTTTGCAATTGGTTCTCTTTCTTTTCCAGAATCAAAAAAGTCCTTTGGTCGCGATCAAAAATCAAAGGCAGAATAACGAGCTGAGAAAGGGGGCAAAGCGGAAGGAAGAGAGGCTAAGCACTAGGCGTTCCGATCGATGCTTAGTTCACTCCCAAGAAAGAAAAAAGCGTTTACCATTGGCCCTATAATCATAAGAAAAGCCGTACTCCTCCCATACTCTGGTGAATAATTTAATTGCCTCAGTCCGATCAACTTATATTATTAGTCAGTAGCTTGCTTGAGATTTGGAATTAGAGGGGACAATAGCAAGTGACGGTTTCATTCCTTATGACTTCTTACTACTAACTAGGGCTAGGGTTTAGTTTCTGATATAACTGAAATCCTACGATGAACTAAACGAGACTTATGGAGGGACTAGCTTTGCTTGCTCCCCTGTGATAGTCTAATTGGGAACTGATCCCTCGATAAGTGATAGATAAGAATCTGGTTACGAAACCCCTGTGATGAAGGAAAGCTAACTAGCAAACTCTGCTTCTCCGTCCTGGAATCCAATGCAACCTTCGACCGACCTCTCCAGGTGACCCGACAAGGTAAGCAAGTGAACCCCCCTAATCCCTCTCCTTCGGACCCTCTATTCCACTCCCTTCTGAGCCCACATCTCCATGTCCTATCGATGCTGATCTCTCCCCTAGCTCGCCATATATTGCATCTCCAACTACAGGTAAGAAGCTCCATCCGAGGGAAGATAAGCCATCTACGAGACCATTCCTGCGAATGAACAGAGCACTTTCGAAACCTCTTATCGAGACCCCATCTCCTGCTAATTATTCATCTGGTGGCGAAGGGCGACTCCACCTGCTAAGCAGGCCAAGCTTTCTATTCCCTTCCAGCAAGCAGCTGATAGCCATCAGTCACGGCTCCATAAGGCAATAAATTGGGTCAATAGCCACCATCAAAAGAAAGAAGGAAAGGAAGCTGCCTAAGCCCTTCACTAAGACCTGGCGAACTACCACCCTCCCTCTCTTGATATCGAATCCAGTGGAAGCGCCACCCTCTTCTTATCTTTCTTCGTCTCCTGGCCCTGAATAGAAGCTCCAAAGTCCAAGCTCTCCTGCTCCTGTTTCTGGATTCCTCTGCTCTTGATGAATGGAATGACCCCAACTGCTGCTATCGATGAAGTTCTTTCTGTCCCTCGATCCGACCTTTTTAGGTATAAGAATAAGAACAGTGAGCCATCTCCTGCAATCTATGAACCTGGACCCGAACCATCTTATCTAATACCTTCGAACGAAGACCTTGGAAACCCATCCTTTCACCTCTAACGATAAGGGGGGCGGGATAGCTGGTTGTCTTCCCGGGCAAGCGAGTAAGTAGGAAGCTCTTTTTCAAATGGCAAGTAGGCAGGCCGTGAGCTAGCCAATAAGTGTAAGATGTATTGATAGTTCAGTGAAGCCAATGAGTATGGCAATCCGGTTCCAGCTGCTTGCTGGATAGCCGAAGACAGATTGACTTTGGGCTGAACTTGAAATTCGGTCGAGGCGGCAAGGCCATTCTTGGACGTACGTTGAATATCCACTTTGCTGACTTGTCTTGTACTAGTACCCATTCTCCCCTGGAGAGGTCCAGGAGGGACCTCATCATGCCCCATCTTTCCCTTGCCTTTATTCAATATTCAATTTCTAAGCCAGATTGCATGACAAGCACACGATGCAACATACTCAGCTTCGTAGAAAGCGTCACAATCGGTTCTTTCTTGGAACTCCATGTAAAAGCAGTATTTACAAGATAGAAAAGAAAGCCAGTAGTACTTTTTCTATCATCCAAGTCTCCAGCCCAATCACTATCAAAATAACCCAAAAGTCATAACTTCTACGAAGCTGAATAGAATAACCCTCAAGTGTGTCACCCGGCCTCACATGCGCATCTCTTGATCACAACCCTTAACGTAACGGTAACGGTCTTTTCTCTCCAAATCCGTCTATTTCCCCGTCCGGGCAACTTTCTTCTTGTATCTCTTGTTTAAATGCTTGAGAGAGCCTTTTTCAAGGAAAAGCTAGTAGATCCGCCTTAGATTCTTTTTTCGCCTCTTTTCTTTCGGGTACGGGTAGTAAGTGAATGAAAGAACGACAATCATAGTCTCAATTCCTCTGACGCGATGTCAGCGGCAGTCTGACTTTTTAGGAACTGATAGCGCTAACTTCCTGTCGGGATCAATCTCGGATTCTGCTTCTAAAGCTGTCTTGATAAGGGCTTCTCTCTAAGTTGATTGGTGAACCTAAAAGTGGCCTTGGTAGGCTCGAGTTTCTTTCTTTAAATGAAGTGGTTTTTGCCACGATAGAGGAAAAAGGAATGAATGGAGAGGTAGCAGCAGCTGGATCGAATCATATAAGATGGTCTTCCCATCACTCTTTCCTCGTCAGCGAGGGTCGAGTATTGATATACAATAAAAAGCCCGGGCTGGCACCCTGCTTTGCTAGTGAGGAAGCGTATCAATAAAGATACCCAGCGTCTTTACTATAAGTTACTCGGATTAGCTCTTGGCTTGGGATTCTTATTGCATGCAGGGCTGACTTTCTTTCTTGTGCCCGCGAGACCCGAGCGCCATTCCCATCTTTTAAGAGGGCAAGGCCACCCGCTACTTCAGTTCTTGACCCAGAAAGAAAGGGACATTAAGCGAGGAGCTACGGTGTCAGGATCCATAGGATTTATCTAGTATAAAGGGTCTGCTGGCTAGAAGCACAGCACAATAGGATCCGTCTCGTTCCCTCGTTCCCCAGGTGCTAGCACCGAAGATGGGCTATTGGTTGCCTTCACTACCAATGTCATGCTCCGATCCAGCCTTTGCCGCTGGAACAAGGAGAAGCCGGGGAAGGTGAGATTGATAGTACTGAAGATGCTTTCCTCTTGTCCCTAACTGTGAATCTATTGGGAAAAATTCTTTTGGTCGGGATTTTTTCACGTTTTATCGGGGACTCCATTTTCCGGACCACAGCTAGTTTGAACGAAAACCCGGGAATTTTTGAAGCAAGTTTGAGTTTTCTCATTTTTGCTTTTTTTTCGGAAAGAAAAAAGAATTGTCGGACCTCCCTTCCCTAAAACGGGCTGATGAGCTTTTTCACCTATATACAACGTGAAAGTTTGCCAGCCCTCACATGAGTGAAATTAGGCTGAGTCACTTTTCCAGCTATACGAAAGGCCAAAGTGAAAGTTTTGAAATAGTCCCGGTTACTCACTTTTTTATTATATGAGAGTCAGCGGTTGGTCCTGCACCAAGCCTTTAATGCTGAATTGGTTCTATCTTTTTCCTTTTGATTAGGTGAGTTATAGTTATGTCAAAGGTCCATGAAGGCCATTGGAAGCCTATCAAGCTGTCTAGAGTAGGTCCTGAAATTGACCATTTCTTTATGATTTCATCTTTTGTACCCTGTAGTGAGAATGAGGCTCAAGTTAGCGTTAGCCTTTAAGGAATGACATGAAGAAGTGAGAATTCTCTTTTAATTTAAGGAAGGGATGTTCGCTCTGGAATTGCTCTTCCGGTAACTGGTAGTCAGCACCTTCGGTCCGGGTTACAACCTGACCTCACTTACTAAATGGAATAACCAGAGGGACATTCCTACTTCCAGAAGGAGGGGCTTGAATAGTAAGAGCAAGACAGCCTGACTTAAATGCCAGTACTCCCGCTCCGTGGGGTATGAAAGGGGTAAGCTGCTAGAATCTCTTGCCAGTAAAAGAAGAAGGTTTTCGAGGATTACAAAAAGCCTACTTGTAGGCAGGACTTTCAGTTACAATGTCTAGGTTGGGAAAGCCTTTCTAAAGCCAATCGATTATCGGATTTCACCAACCCAACTACCACTACCAGGGTATTCCTAGATCCGCTCTCAGATCGCATTCCAGTCTTCAATCAAACGGAATGAAAGCAGGAGATTGATTAGCTATAGTAGCTGCAAACAAATCTCGTGACGGTGATCAAACAGCATTAGCTACGTCTCGTCTCTTGACGAGTCCTTACCCCCAGATCGAAACGTTACGATTCACTCCGGTGCTGCTTGCTGGTGGAGGTTGGGATCAACTATGAATAAGAAGTCGAAGAAGTAAAGACTCCCTAGATCCGCCTCTTACTTACCTACCTTCCCTGACTAGCTAGTTTGGTTGGTATCTATGGATACCTCCTTTTCGGCTCATACATAAAGGCCATCCTTGAGTTCGCTGCTAAACGAAGACGGGAAGGGATAGCTGAGGGGGGCAAAAAGATCGATTCGGTTTGGACGCTCATCTCGGACAGCTGGTAAGGCTGACAGAGACCGTTTCATAGTCAGAAAATTGGGAACTACGATCACGAGGTTGAGAGAATTCAAGGGATTCGCCTCTCAGGTCCGTGGTCTAGCGATCCAGAGGGGAAGTGGTATCCGAAGCCAGGTAGACCCGTTCCGCGTGGTGTGTTCATTCCAAAAGAACTATGGAGTTCAGGGTTCCACCTGACCTGACATCAACTCGTATAGGCATAGGGATGAATTGAATAGAGAATCGGGTCAAGGAACTCACTTTTTTCGCTTACCCTTCATAGAATGGCTCTATTTATATAGCTTACGCTTACGAAATGAAGCCCGCCAGTAAAAGAAATGGGGGGAGCGAAGGAAGGGGAAGCTTGGATTCTGAAAATGGAGCTGGTTGTTTTCCATGAGATGGCGCTGTGTTAGGGTTACCTGTGGGAACGACAGAGAGGGGGGAAGAAGATGTTGTTGATGAGCTGGACTTGACCAGGCTTACTGAGGAACCCACCCTCGCATCCACGTGATGTTCCTTGGATACCAAGGCCAAAGCCAAACGATTGGACTGCTTTTCTGGGCCTGGACCTACTTTAGAGAGGTCTTTCGGCTTGGACATGACGTTTGCTTGATATTGGGCGGAGTGGGCTTTGTTTGCTGCTTTGCAGAGACTAGGCTAGGCCACGTGAATTGACCTCACCCATCACATCATCTTGGGAAGCTCCTCCCTCCTCAACAAGCTCCACCTCCAGAATATCTAGAACCGGTTGGGATTGGACTAGATTGGTTCACTCAATATCCTATATAAAGGAGAAAGGCCCAAATCATATATAATGATATAATTGAAATTAAAGTTATGGACTCATTTTATAGATATGTTTATGTCTTATCAAGAAGCCCAAAAACTCTTGGATCTCTATACTTTAGAAGAGTTGAGGAATTTCCTGGAGCTCTTTCTTTCCATTTCTTTTCTGGTGTAAAACCCTCCCTATCAATACTTCCTTGCTATCCATTGACAAGAGTTGTAGGGACAAAAATGAGTAATCGAACCCCTTAGACCCTTTTGCATACTTCGATCTACAAGGCTTTAATCGATGCTTTTGTCAAGGCGGCTCCTCATATGAAATCATGAAAAATAGAAATAGCCCATAAAATGACAGCCATCAAAAGGCCTAAGTCCATATTCTAGCCTCGGTCTGTCCAAATTCAGCGGTCTCTACCCAAGTAGCTCTGGCCCATGATCCAAGGGACCTGCAACCAGTTAATCATTCTTTCTTTATTTTCCAACCAATCCCTTTGATTCCGTTTCTGCAGCAGTATATAATCTCGGTCCCTTACCTTGATGCCTACAGCTCAATTTGTTTTCCAGTGATGGCAATAATCCGCGAAATACTGTTTTTTCTTTTTCTTCTTCTTGGGTTGTTTCTGAATGGCATCATAGCTACACGAGGGAAAGCGATGCTGCCCACTCTCCCGGGGGCCGCTTTCTTCCCCTCAAAAATGCCAGTTCCACCATCAGGGCCCAGCAAGCAGCATAATTCTGTTCCGAGGCTGCGTTTCATTCCAGCAACAGTAGTATATGGTTCGAAGCGCCTTGTTCCATCCGGCGCGAATCCCCTCCATCACTAGTATAGTGGAGGTGTTATTTGTATTGCAATAATGAATAAATGTACGAACACAAATAATGAGCAGACCAGCCCACTTTTATATGTGGGTTCATTTCATAATTTCTTTTTGTTTTGAATAAAGAAGCGCGCGTGTAACGCAGGTGTTTTTCTCGGTTGATGGATGGGATAAATGCCTATATCGCTTTATAATGTTATTGTTATGTTGATGCTATATTAAAGAATATAATCTAAAAAAGTTGCTTAAAGTCCCATTCTTTATAATTGTCTTTCTCGTCCTAAATTAAATAAAGTACGAACTTCAAGTCTTAATTGTTTACTCAACAGGAAGCGTCACAGCCTAGGTTTGGGCCACACCGAAGCATTCTATGTGTGTGCAGTAATAGTTTTCGAAATTTCCGAGGTAGGTTCTTTTTTAATCTAGAGCGATTTGCCTGCTTCTTTCTAGGCTATGGTTTACCTGTATCATGCAAATGTCCAACACTTAGGTGCTTTCTAAGATCCAGCTCAACTAAAGCATGTGCGGAATATCCCTTTCCCGGGCGGGAAAGCCTTTCTTTTGTTCCATTCCAGGAGAAGAATGCCATGCCACTCAACCAGAGGCAGAGAAGCGGAATGGCAAGAAGCAGAGAAAAAGACAATGAAAAACAGAAGGATTCGAAGGATCTCCCTTAGCCCTTCAAGAAAGCTGGCACACACGGAAAGAGACAAGGATTGAACATTAGTACTGGATTCTTGATCCCCTGATCTTGATATATGAATAGGACGGACGAAGTCAAAGACGAAGAGAGATCATAACAGGCACAAAAGGCCAATTAACAAAGCGAGAGTAGGGATCTCTTCTCTTCAGACGGGGAGGGCTCTTCCAGCACTCTTTCCAGCTAGAAGAAAGCAACCAACAAAGCCAGACAGCAATCAAGAGAGTGGGGCAGTCTCATCCCATGAAAGGTAAGGAAGGACTGCAGCTTTCCCGAGTGGAAGAGGTTCAATTCAATAGTTCCGACTCTGACTTTGAAGTGAAGCCCGGCCGGGTGAAGAAGCCTCAGCCCGAGCTTTGACTATGACTACGAGCAGTTGGGATCACATTCGAGGAGTAAAGTCAGAATGTAAGAAAGTAATGCAGTCAAGCAGGATTCGGAACAGGCAAGGTTCGAAGCGACTCAAAGGATTGGCAATGTAGCTCAGTCTTGTCTTGGAGTTGCACTGTGAAACTGAATCTCCATCTGGTATGGAAAGGAGGCATTCAAATGAAGAAGTAGCAAGGAGAGCTTCTGAAAATATAGGGTTCGGTGGGGAACATCTTTCGTCTCTTCACCGGTAATGCAGTCAAGCAGTTACGGTAGTGGAAATTTTCCCTATCCAGGCCGACAACAGGCTCGCTACCGAGACGAAATGCCACTCTTGGCAAAACTCCCGCTAGGTAAAGGAATTGACTTGCTAACAGCCAAACAAGGGATTCGACTCTTAGAATATGTAACTTTCCTAGACTAGTTCCAGGGCAAGAAGGTAAGCTCCTTGCTAGGATGCTAAAGAGAATGCTGCTGCTGCTTTATGGAATTGATTAAAGCTTAACTCCTATTTGCACTCCTACTCCTAAGCCAAGAAGGCAGTGAGCAAGGGGCCTAGCCATAAAGCCGTCAGTTGGAGATAGCGTGATGCGCCCAGTACTTGTTATAAGGGTAAGGGGAGGCTGTTGGCGAGTGGAATAGAAAGAGTTCGTTGCATCAACAAAGTGGAGTAGTAAAGAGGAAAGAGCTGCGTATAGAGCTCCGGATTCTTTAGCAACTAGGAGAGCGACGGAGCTTCTTTTTGAAAGAAAAGGCTAAATCCCATTCTTCATTCAACCCCAAACTTCCTTACCTGCCTTAGTTCGATGGAATGCAACTAGATGAAATTCCCTCCTGGACTAAATAGCTGGGGGCTTATATGGCTTGATTGAGGTTGGCCGGAGCTAAGGGATCTGGCTCTATTGAACCAAAGCCAAAGGTAAATCAGAGCTCTTTCTCTTTTATATAGTAGAGAGACTCCCCCCTCAGTAACCAAATGATAGAGCTAGGAGAGCGGACGATTCTTTTTCTTTCTAACCGCAGCTTGGCTTTCCTCCATCCCGGGCTTAAGAATGCCTTGAAAGCCAGAAACTATCTAACCATACCAGTCGTTCACCCAATAAAAACTTGCCCCCGCACTCCCACTACCAATGAGAGGACTGAAAGCGGCCTACTTGAGAAAGAGAAGAGTTTGTGAAGCTGACCTCCACACAAATAGACTCAGATGGTATTCCCTTTGTTGAGTGGGAGGAGGAGAGTCTGCTGCTAGCAAACAGCAGATACAGATTTTCTTTGATATCACGATTCGGTGATAGGAGGCCTACTCTCCTTGAGATTAGAGAGTGGTGCTCCAAGGCATGGAGCTTGACTGGTAAGATCTCTCTTTCTGCTCTAAAAAAAGGTTTGATTTGGATTCATTTTGAATGTGAAGAGAACAAAGTTTTGGAGAAGGGACAATATTGGGTATGGAAGACCGCGATGTTCTTGCATCGATGGTGCCCGGGGCTTGACTTGGACGAGTTGCTCCTATCGGCATGGGTGGTTGGGTACGAAATGAGTGGGGTAGAGGAAATTTATTTTAGCAGTAAAAAGCATACGAAGAATGTTATAATGGAGAGTGCGGAAGATGGTCTATGGGAAACTCCAAGAAAAAAAGAGAGAGTAATAAGCAGGAGTCGATTCGATCTACTATGCCTTTCACTCGGTCTTTCTCGCCTTGGCTTTAAGCTTGAATTAAAGAAATGGATTATTGGGTCTGGGATCGATTTGATTGGAAAGTTCCTTGCCTCTTGTGCCGTGCGTGAGCTGTGCCTGCTTTTCCCTCAAAAAGCATTGAACCGCCTTTCCTCCAGTGAATCAATAGGCTAAACAACCGATCTTGCGACATCGATTTTTCCGATTTATCCTTTGAAATCAATGTCTCCACTCTCGCAAGGCGAGAGAAGCGTGGTAGCGCCTGTCAGCGCAGCTCTTTTTTTTTGGAACGGTACGAGCAGACCACTTAAGCAGATACCTAGACTTCCATTTTGAACTACCAAGCAAGGTAGTTGTATAGGCGGAATGGAGTATCCGTCATCGTAATCAGAACAAACTGAAGGAAGGAGACAGCACCAGATCAGCTTTCAAGAGAAAGCAAGAACCACTGAAAGAGGCCGTTTCGTATAATTACGCCAGCCAGCAAAGCAACTCATGCACTTGGAGCGAGCCACCTGGCGATTGAGGGGCAGTCATATGTTTATGTGAATAAATTATCCTCTCATCGATTACCGTAAGAAGACTTTCTCATTTAGAAAGAATGGCGAAAAAGGCCTCCTTGCATTGCCCAACTAGAGCGAAAAGCCTTATTGCGTTGCGGCCCTAAGTAGCTATGGGGTCTTGATGTACTTGGAACGGAGACCGCTTACCTGAGTATGGCGGTTCGGTAGCCGTTCAATGATAGCATGAGATCCTCGCTTCGGTTCCGGGCGTCATAGGGCAATATCCGCTAACTCGAATCAAGGAATGAAAGTTAGCGGATGCTATAATCTATTCCTACGCTAAGGATATACGCTTTGTCTTACTTCTATGTCTGAGTTTAGGTTTTTCTCTTTTTTGGCTGCATGCTCCTGAATTAGTGATTCTTAACCCTCCTAGCCTATGCTCACCAGATTTTGGACTTCTTCAAAGTGTGGTACAGGACACCTTCATCAACAATCTCTGTTCAATTCATCAAGAATGCAGTCCCTGTGAATGCGGGGAACCGCTCAATCGAGCTGCCAGTATTTACAGAGGAACCTCAATTTGATCCTTTAGAAGTCAAAAGGAAAAAGCTAGTTAAAGCGTCAGCTACTTATTTCGCAGCTATTTTGCTTAGTATAGCACTTACAGAATCACTTTCTTATTTAGGTATTTTACCATCTTAGAAGATCTTCTCAAAGCTGTACGATATGTTAATCGGATTCATACCTCATACTATGATGCGGGAGCAGCTCTTGCATTATGTCTTTTCTTCTGCCTCGGGTTTTCTCTTCCTCATGTAGACGCAAAAATCTTAAAATTCCTTAATAAAAAAGAATGCGTTGGCGTTCTTTCTTTTTTGAAGTGGATCCTCTTTTTCTTTGTTTGTTTAAAGGCTAGCTTTCCCGCTTTGGTTCAGTTACTCTTCTCTTCTATGATGCTCTTACTCCGATCTCGTAACTCATCAAGAAGGTGACGGTTTCACATCCAAATCGAATGCTAAAGGCTAGACGCTCTCCTTATCCCCCCTCCCCGTCAGCCTTAGTCTTATCCAACTCGAAAGAGAGTGAAGTGAGCCGTTGGCTATGCGGCACGAACGATAGAAGAAGAACTGACGGAGGGTTAAAGTCCAAAGGAAAGAGTTTTTTGAAGCCCTCCTACATTCCTCTGTGCTATAGGGCTTACATCTTTGGGAAGACAAGACAGATCATATAAGGGCCTTACCTACGCTCCAATATCTATATATCCCTTAGCTATTTGAGAGTACACAAGCTTAGCTACTTACTTGTTGATTCGAATAGATCCACTGGGTATAATCAAAGTGTTCTCTACTTACGTGAAGTGATAGAAAGGGTCGACTCTCAATGAACTTCTCAGCCCTACTTTACCATCTTTCTTCTTTACTACACTCTGCTTGGATACTATTGAGACAGAAGCATACCTTTCACTTAGACACAAGGATTCTTAGATATCAACTACATGCCCTCTTATCTCTATATAGCTGCCACCTTCTCTCTTATTAGGGAGTGGCTAAGGTATTTATTGAATCTATTTCCTTTCTCCCCTTTGTTGAGTCTGTCTCGCTAGTCTTCCCAGTTACATGAAAAACAATAGAAGATAGAAAAAGGGAAAGCTACTAACACTCTATCTAAAAGGGAATAATGGTAAAATAAAAAGTCTTGGAGTTGAGGACATGAGTTCTTCTTACCAAGCATCCTTCACCTATAGGGTTTCATTTCCTAGGTAAGTGAGAGATTCCACAGAAAAAGAAGCAATGATACCTCTCTATAAGCTTGTTATCTTTCCTATTCTCTTGACTCAATCAAAAAGCTGCTTCACAGTCATACTACTACTACTCTTTCTACCTTTTCCAAGAACTTCCATAGCATAATAAGGAGACAATTCAGATAGATAAGAATGAAAGGATACAACCCTTTTTCTCATATAGCTTCCAGTACTTTACCAGCGGGATGGCAGTCAAACTTTTACTAAAGAATCCTTCTTTCTAAGACTAGGCTATCCAGTCAGATCCATACGCTTAGCCCTAGAGATTGTCTTATCTAATTTAATAGGCTAATCAGGCTAGTTACACATACTTTTCTAGCCAAGCAAGTTCTCTGATCAAAGGTTAACTTCCATTGCCCCTTTCTGAGTTAGATTACACTTATCCATCTACCTAACTGAGCAAGATAAGCTTGTCCATTCTAATGCAAAGAGCAAGGAACTAGTAGGAGCTAGTGGTAAGAGAGAATGTGCTAGATCTTTAGTGCTATATTTGTAGTTACCTCTTTTCCTCTATATCTTGTAGGTGAGAGAGACCTTTGGACTCACTTTTTCTAAACTATTAGAATGACATCCTTGTTCTAGGGACAGGGTAAGGGAATACTAGAGACTTAGAAGTAAAGAGGACCGTGAGAAAGGCTTTTATTCCACTTGGGCCTATTGCGAGATCTAATATGCATAGAACTTTAATAACTTCAATAGAGAGTAGGTGGGGATATATCCTGTCTTAGAATTGTTAGGGTCCCATTCCAACTAGAAAGTAAAGTATACCCTGGAAAGCTTTTTACACATAGAAGTTTCATTGAGTCTTTCTTATATGCTCAGTCATGTGCTCTGGAAAGGTCTTATCCACTTTAGAGTAGAGAGTTCTCTTCCTAGGTTCAGTGCCTTATAGTGGGTTTTCATCAGACTCTTAAGCCTTAACGCTCTGACTACCTGCCTTTCTTTCTAGCTCTATAGGGAGGAGAGAATCTAAACAGCTGTACTGACAAGAGAGCACTATCCAAGGTTGGGTTCCACTTACTTGCTTAGCCTTTTCAAAGTGAGTAGGGAAAGAGAAAGTGCTTCAATTCAAAGATGTCTCACAACTCACAAGATCTGTTGGGAACAGCTTGAGGCCATTTGAGCGAAAGATTGAGCATTGGATCAAGAGAGTGCATTAGCCGGCTAAGTCGAAGCGTATCAATCCCAAGGTCGGCCTACAGATATCACTTTTAGGTCTTCTTCTTTCCAGCGGAGGGAGCAAGGCCATTCTGAGGCTCAACCCCTTAAAGCTTAAAGAAAGTACTGCTACACGCAATAAGCCAATCTATCTACATGATTCTCACATCTTGATCTTTCCACATTCGTATCATTGGGTAAAGCTTTTTTCTGCACTATTGCCAGTTACTTCAGCGCCTCTCTTTCTAGACCAGAAGGAATTGAGTCGATCGATGATTTACTCTTTTGCCGGTAGTCCTTCGTAGTGCTTCTCAACCTATATCCTGATCTATGGGACCCTCTTTGTATTTGTATGTACGCCTATAAGAGAGGTTTCTATGGTGATTTTCGTTATGTAATCGATGTCTGCAGTCTCGCTTTCTGCTCATTCGTAACAGGAGGGTATTTCTTCATTCTTCTCGTATAGAAAGAAAGATGCTACTGTCACTAAGGGAATAGCTCCCCTTCTTGTCTCGCTTAGGTTTTTTTTTTCTCGATGGGAAAAAATGAGTTTCTGTCCTACCCCCTTCGTGAGACCTAGTTGCTTTCCCCAAGTGAGTTTAGTAGCGGAGCTGAAAATAAGAGCCTTTTCTTGCAGAATCTAATCCATCCATCATAACGAAAAAGACTAGCTTCGGGCTTATCTATCCACGCTACGCTAGAGATGGAATCGACGTTCCCACATAAACTCATGCTTAGACGAACTTCTCGATGCACAGTCGGGGCAGGCTTCTCTGATTGGAACAATCGCTCTATTCCCTTTGCCTTTTATTTTAGGAGTAGGAGCTGCACTGTTTGGCTTTTATGGTTGGGAATACTTCGCAACAGGTCCTACGTAGATGCCCGGCAGCTTCAACAATTCTTTGAAAGGAGGCAGCCTTCTCTTTTAGCATCGAGTTCACTCATCCATGCCCTTGCCTTACCCGACCGATTGGCTTGAAGCTTGATTCTCCTGATGTCAGAAAAGGTGTTCTATCGCATTCTTTTAGATATCCACGTGTGATACCTTCATTTAAGCAGCTTCTCAGCTAAGGGCTTTGGGAGGCCGGAAGGAACAGCAGGGCAGAATAGACTACTATAAAGAGCTTCCACTTCTCTTTTCAAAAGGAGAACTCAATTCAAGGGGTATTCTAATCCTCTGGAAAAGAAGAAAGCAGCACTTTAGCGATTCCAAGTTCTTTACTAACTCAGTGTCGATCTCTAAACGCCTAATCTCACGACTGGTCAAGAAAGCAAAGTTCACTCTCAAGCTAGGATGCGGATCCAATCTAAAAAAAGTTTTAGAGACGTCAAATTGGCCTAAACCCGATTTCCACTCATAGAGAATCGAGAAAAAAGACTAGTTTGAGGAAACAGCGTATTTTTGTCCTTGATAAGGCGAGAAAGTACTTTCACTTCTTCTTTGACTCTCCCTTCTTCTCTTATGATATTCGAGTTAGAAGGACAGATCCTAACCATGGAATGGAGTAGTTCAGAAGGCGTATTCGATTTCAAGAAATGAAATATTTTATTAATAACGTTTGGGAACTAGCCGGTAGATCAACTGACATGGTCTACGATCATAAAACGATAGGAATAAAATCCTTTGCTAGCTTTGACCGATCAAAAGATCATAATCCGCGGCAAGGAAGGCCCACGCTATTCAAAGCAGGCAGAATAAGATTTCGGTAAGAACCTAGTAATTTATCTTGATTTTCCCTCCCCAACTCTACAAAATGAGAGGAAGAAACTCCATAACATAAGGGGGAAAGCTCCACTCCTACTCCACCTAAGTGGAATCCAGTGAAGAAGACTGGAACCTGAAAAGGCATCTTTTTCAACACTTTGATTAGTGTAACTACAAACCGCATTCTAGCAGCCCTAAAAAAAGAATCTCTAGCGAAGCTGTCAACTCAACCTAAAGAAAGCGATCCGCTAGTCTAATCTATTCTCTGCTTTCGAGCAGTGAATTCCGGCCAGTCAACTTAGATGTCACTGGACTGGGCAAAAGCCCTTCAGTCAGTTTAGATACCGCTCCTGCTGCGTAAGATAATGTTGTAGAGGAGTTTGTTGTCCTCAACGTTGACCGATTTCAAGAAGAGTCTAATCTAACGGGTCAAATCAAGTCAGTTTTTCATTGACCTTAGAAGATGATTTCTTTTCCCCGAAATCCAGTACTGTCGAAAAAACAAAATAAAAATCTAAAAAGAAAATGGAAAGAAACTAAGATAGAACCACTAACTATAAAGATAAAGGAGGTGACTGTAAAGGTCTCCGACCGAGGCTTTCATAGAAAGGAGCTTCGGTGTCACACTGGTCTGGGCTTGTAGGGGCACCAGAAGCGGGTCTAGAGCCTGCTTCACACCCAAATCTCTTTTTGGACACTCAAATAAATAAAGCGTGCCCAACACCAACGTACAAGACAGATGCCAGGGCAATGAACCATAACCCCATTCAATATGGTTCCGACCTGCCTTGAAGCAGGAAGAAGAGCACCCGGGAAGGAGGACTAAGGATCTAATCTTCCCCAAGAGGGGAGAATAGGAAAGCAAAGGCTAAGGCAGGGGATCGGATTGAGCACTTTCATTCTTCCGGCGGAATCAAAGGCAGACCTCGATGCCCAGAAGAAGGAAATAGATTCTTTATCCGCCTTCCTTAATGAAGACGAGGATTTTTAACTACTCGTATCAGCTCAACCAGTTGGAATATCCCTTGATCTCGTATCCGTTGGTCAAGATTAGGAAAGTTTTCAATAACCCAGTGCTAGTGCAATTGAATCAGCTCTTGTCTTTCTTATCTCAGATGCGCCTGGTCTTATCTTTTTCTCCTTTCGCCTAGGACTAATTCCACTTCTTCTTTTTGATCTCGTTCGTCTTCTGTTCGTTCTTAGTTCCTCGACTTTTTGGTGCAATAAACCTAACCAACCTACCTCTTAAGTTAAGAGGAAGTTGCTAGACTGACTTACTAAGGCTTTCAGTAAAGCTAGTTGCTAAGAGTACTACTTTGCTAGGCAGCACACTCCTACATTAGCGAACTCTCTCTGGGCCCTCTCTCTTGCATTTCTGAAAAAATAGGCTGCCTTAAGAAAAGTTAGAGGATTTCTCCTTCATGCCCTTGCTCGCCCAACGCTAAAGCCCTTCCTTCCGTTCCTGATGAAACTACTCATCCTTAGAGATGCTCCACAGATGTGGAATAACATATTCTTTAATCGACGGTAATTCCGCAAAGAGAGGAGCTTAACGCCCTATTTCAATTAACTTAGCGAGGTATGAAGTCAAATTCACTTACTTATGGGGGTCAATATTCAAAAAAAATAGAAGGAATAGCATTATGTAATCAATAAGGAGGAAGGCGGATAGGGCGCACGCTCAAACGAGGTATGCGGAGAAACTGCCGACTTGGGTAGTAACTGCACTCATTGGATGCAGAGTAAGCGCGCGAAAGCATTGATTGAATGGCTTGGTCGATCAAAGAGAAATCTATCTCACCTTTATTCTTCTTCAACATCGCCGAGCCGAGCGGAGCTTTATTTAGGGATGGGGAATAGTACTTGTGGTGCTTGCAACGTCAAAAAGTTTGATTCCTGTTCGAGGTACCGGATTTGCTGCTTTCAGGAATTACCTGGTGCTTGATTCTAGGGTTGGAAGAACTAGGCTTAGAGCCGATAGAAGTAGTTGAACTTTCCCTGGCTGTTCTATCATGAGTTTCATCCTTTTAGTTTCACTTTTAGCCATGTTGTTAGAGGCAACCGCAAGGCACTAGTCTTCTGTCTTTGGTCCTATGGTGGGGAGAGAGAGCGGAGTGGGCGGGCTTATCTCCACGGGTGCCCTTATGTCACTGAGTAATGAAAGCCGTCTATGTCTGCGCCGCCGGGATGAATGGACTACTTCAAAGCATCCCTGGAAGTTAGGCCAGCCAGGATCCTCTCCAGCTAGTCTTTCACTCCAAGGAATGCGGATACTATTAAAGAAAAAGAGGCACGTAAGTCCTGAGAAGCATTCTATTCGAATATAAACCTTTAAATCGGCCAAGATTGATGAAAGAGTACAGTAATTAAGCCAAACTCGGTTATAAAGACTACTCCATTGTGTTCTGTTCCTTCCCCCGTTACGAAGTCAGTTATTTTAGAAGGCGGAAAGGGAAGCGTAAAGCTGAATTAATTCGCTACTCTCTTTTGGGGCAGTATTATATTATATACAATTTTCAAGAAGTCCATTTCCAATAAGGCCATAAACAATCCGTCTATTGCATCTTTCCTGAATGAATGGCAAAGTCCTTAGCGCCCTTGCCAGCATGATAGAGCCCATACAATCAGTTTACCTCGTGAAAGTGCCTTCGCTTAGCGCACCTACTCTCCTTCTCCTTGCTTTAGGGTAGGGCTTCAGTGCCCAATTCCCAGAGCATTGAAATAATAGCTATGTTGTTACCAATTCCTATCTCACCAGAAAGCCCAACAGCAGATAGAGTGAGGTACCTCTGTGATTGGTAGTAAGCGGAAAGGAAATGCCACTTCTTTTCTTCCGGGACAAATACCTCCTTTTCAACCTGTAATCCTAGCCTGCGGCATATCGCAGGACAAACTTCGCTTGCCTGGATCGAGAGATTGAAGTCTTGCTGTGACCTGTGCTACCTATGATAGTGCGCCTAGGGCTGTGGTACTGCCTGAAGCTCTTAACTCCTATCTCGGAAGGAAAAGTCTCGTGTCAAGTGGTTGAGGCGCTTACTGGTTTCTTTCATTTCTTGGTTAGGTAGGAGCCTCATTTCTGAATGAAAGACGGAAACCGGCCAAAGGCTCAAGGAACAGGAGGGTCTCGCTCACTTGCACAAGCCTTCTTTCTTTGCGGATCGAGAAAGATCATTTCTTTAGAAAATGCGGCAGGATTTTCGTAGAAGGAGGCACGATCAAACTGAAAAGCCTCCGAAAATGGTACTTTTATAGGTATCAAGTAGAGAGAAAGTTGGTCTTACCAAAACACATTCGCCATTGCTCTCGGCTGGAGCTGTTGTCGGGATTGGGGAACCCTTCATAGAACTGGGGGAAATTAGTACAAAAGGTCCAACTGATCAAACATCCCGTGCAAGCTAATCGGCTTTTATGAGCAGTCTGACTCCAACTTCTGACATTTATTAATGGGCTCGAGACAGCGAAAGCATGACAGCGGGAATGCTGGTAGAGCAATCGAAGCTAGGGTGATCTTTTAGAAATAAACTTAGTGCAAAGAAAGGGCGCTGTGAACACTCGGTTTGACAAAAGCGCTTTTGTCACGTCTTAGCTTCAATTCACTCGTATATTCGTACGTTTTGAACAGTTCTTTTTCTTCTCAGTTATCTTACGATCTTCCGAAGGGCTTTACCTATAACTATAAAAGCTTTAAATCGACTATTTCCGAGCTGGTTAAATTACACCTGATATGCCAACCGGACAACTTTGGGAATCTAAATTCTTTCGCACCCCCTCTTATATGCGGTCCTAACCTTGCTCTTCTTACTTCCACTAGAAAGAGAACTTCTGCTCCTAACCATACCTTCCCTTATGATCTGACTTCTTTTTTCGAGATACTTTAACTGCCGAGCGGAGCAACTCGAGTTAGACGAGAGGCGGGGATGTAATTTCAAAGAGGCTCGACCGGACCCAAGAACCTAGCCAAAGGACAGAAGACATGCCCCACTGTGATACCTCGTGCAAGTTATACTGAATGACCTGAAAGAGGTCACTAGCTTCTTTATATTGAGCGTGCCTTAGTTTAGTTTAGAAGGAAGCCTTGAGCAGGGCCTGCCTGGGCCACTTTCCTTGTCGACGACACCTTTTTCAGACCCTTTTTCGTCCATTGGCGCTAGTGAACTAGACTGGAGTAGGGAATTTGAAAAAGCATGCGAGACTTCCAAGGGTTTGATGTATATTTCAAGCTCAAGCTGGATGAAAGTGGCAGCAAAGGCTCCAGATGATTTTATGTAATCAGAATGCCCTACGAACGTGCTTTTCTTGATCTACAGTGCCAGGTTTGGGTGCTTGGTCAGAGGGACCTACGATCGAGGTTTAGTAGAGATCACCCAGTGCTCCAACTCCAATCGCTACCTGTCGGTCAGTCAATCCATTCATTCCATTCCGTCTTAGCTGGCTTTCCAGCGGCACGAGATAAGACATGAGAGAATGGGTTATGGTTATAAAGATGAGGAAGACGTGGTTGAAACCAAATATCGATTCAAGGTTCACCTTGTTTTCGTGAGTTTTCCCATCGATAAAGGAATGACTCTTCCCGGCCCTCCCATATACCAAAAAAGTGGTTCGAAAGGTTCTATACGCAAATCTAAATTAGAAAGAGGGGGTCTATGGATCAGTCAAGAGCTTCACCCCAGTCTTCCCCGGGGGAAGGAAGAAAAGCCAGAGACGAAATAGAAAACCTCCTAGAAGGCCACTCCTTAAGCAGCAAAACAGGACTTGAGGTCAGTTCAAGTACAAATCATTAGAGGTAGGGATGCTCTCTTTCCTGTGCTATCAAGAATCAGGAGTAGCTTTTCTTTTCTCTAGCCCCGAGCCGGAACTCAAATCAAAAAGAATCTGACTCCGCACCTCGCTTCTTACCTTACCGCGTAAATGCCATTCTTTTCTTTCTGGCTTTCCGCCTATCAAGAATAGAATTCTTTCTTCACTCGACTCGGAGTTCTAGCTTTCTTATGACTTCAAGCATCTCTCAATCATGTTGCTAAAAGAAATTCTCTGCCCCACTCTGGAAACGGGGGGAAGTCTGCTTTGCATTGCTATAGGGCTATGATTCAATTCGCAGCTCTCAATCAAAAGAAATAGCCCTTCTTCCAGCAGCGGCAAGAGCCTTTCAATAGCAGCGTATTCGATGATGGACATATTAGGTATGGAAGCTTAATCCCGAACTCTTCCTTCTAGTCTATCTAAGAGGAGATTTATGGTCAATTCTTGCAGTTCCTTGCTTCACTTCAGGCCTCTATTCAATCACTGAAGCCCAGCAATAGATGTTGATGGCTAGTAGGATGAATAATAAAACGAATAAGACAAAGGCGAATCCGCGGCTCCAGGGGGTTACCCAAGGAAGGGAATCAGCCTCTGCCGATTCATTCATTCCCGCGAAATGGCGAGGCGAAGCTGTGGAACACAGCGAGACTAACACTCCATTCGCACCGCACTCACCAGCATCTAGATGCCGTTGGCACCGTCTCCTGCTCCAAAAGCAAGCCGGGCACCGGCTAGACCATCCTCATTACTTTCCGTGGATTAGATAGCCGCCTTACTTAGTGAAAGTGTCCCCGACTCAACCAGGTCTTCTTCAGTCCGCTTGGAAAGCTATATTATATCTTCAACCAAGCGCGAAACTAGGAATGCTAGAAATGGTGGAGTCGCCTTGTGCTGGTTCTAGGCCTGCGTTCCCCCCAAGTGAACGGGTTAGCCTCCCTTTTAATTCAGGGCATCATATTCACGTGGGGCAATCCATGACTTATAGTTAACATTGAGCTGCCTGCTTTTCTGTTGGATTGATTGGGAGAGTGGTTCGCATATGATCTCTTCGTTTACGGCTCTTTATTCCTTCTCTTATTTATTTGTTCTCCAGAAGGTTTCTTTTTTTTTGTTTTGTCTGGATGCCCCTTTCCTTTCGGGCTCACTTCCTGACAACCCAGCCCACAACAGGAAATGGACAGGCATTGACAAAAGCCGAAGCGCTGGCAAACACCTATATTCTATCCAACCCACCAGAAAGAGCGGAACCGAACGAAAGCAAGGATTACGGGCGAGTCTGATGAAGCGCTCATGGTCGTAGCAGGAAAGATGACAATGAAGTCTGATAAAGCAAAAAAAAGGCTAGTCCCAGTGGGCAGAGCGAAGGGAAGGGTTAAGTTAGCCTACCTTAACAGGTATGGGGCACGAGCGCGGAAGAGATCTTACTTTACCCTCCCGTTATTCCTGAGTCAGAAAGATGAGTCCAAAGGCCAGGGAAGCGCGACTATCCTAGCAAAAAGAAATCGCTTTTTATAGTAAAATGAAACTATAAAAAAGGATAAGATTAATGTCTTAATGGAAATGGAGAATAGCTGAGTAGGAGTCCTTTAGGGGAGAGTCCTACACCATCACTAGGAAATTACTCAACTCAAGTAAAGGGAGTTAGACAGGAAGACAAAGAGAGCTTATCTCTATATCCTAGCTAAGAGCAGCTTCTACGCTTAGAGCTCCTAATAGAAAAGGAAAGGTCTTCTACTTGAATCAGAAAAGAAGGACTTTCACTGGGCTTATTGCTAAATAGAAATTAGCGACTGATTTCATGCTTAGTATCTTCGTTTTTATCTTTTAAGCTAACTTTAATCTCAAAAAGAGGATTCCTTGCTTGCATTATATCCATTAGATAGCCCTTTTTCTTCCTTTATTCGCCGCAGGAAGAGATTCCAACTATGCTTACCTCTAACGAAAGGACTGGAATCCGAGCTCCTATACAAAATCTTGAATACAGTTTCTATTATATATAGCCTATTAAATCAATATTGGGTACTCTATTAGTATTATAGAAAGAATCAATCTGTCCAATCCTATACGCTAGGAATAACTTTATTAGGGTAGTAGCCCAGCTCTGGAAGGGGAAGCACACAACTCAGAGGGTTAAGGCTTAGACGATGAATGTTATCCCTATCGCCTGCCTATGGACCGAAGGACCTATGCTTGCTGCCTTCACTCTACTTTCGAAACCGAAGCTTTCACTCCAATAGTTGAGCTATAGCGACTACGTACATACAATTTCACCTTTTTTGATTTAACCTTTCCAACCAAGCTACCTTCACTACGTTCAGCCCTCAGAAAAGTCTGTTTTCATTGCACTCAGATAATTGTTTTCTAGTTCATCTCTTCTTCCGGAAGACCCTCAGGTTTCTTGCTTAGATGTGAATCTTCCAGTCTTAGTCCTCCTCCTATTCCTAGTTCCATTGTGCCCTATTTCCTAATTTCATTTTCATTCTACCCATACATTGGTTGATTGAACCATCCTACCTCAAAGAAAAGAACTCCTAGTGAGAGGAATATAGGAATTTTTTATACTAGTAATCACCAAAGGAAATCGATAGACCCGGCTACGGAAGGCTTTCTTCGTCTGATATAGAATATAAATGGGTATTTTCTTTTTAGGTCTTCTGCTCTAGTGTAAGTCGTAAGCTCATCTAGATTCCATTTTGGGATCAGGTATTAAGCGAAGCGCTTCCCGTTCCCTCTTTTTCACATCATTCTTTTGCCGTTGTTCTTGGAAACATAGGAGGGAGCTCTTCCTGTATTTAGGATTTAGAAAGTTTTCCTATTTATGCCCCCAGGAGTGCGCCTCTTACTATATCTTTCTGCCTGCACGCTACCATTTCCTCACTATGCGAAGTCGCGGAGCGCTTGACTTCAAATCCATAATGCGACCTATAGTTTCGGGTTCCACATGACCCTTAGGACCCAAAATCGGATAAAATAAAGAAGAGGATCAAGAAGGGAGCGCTCAAGCAACTGCATTAAGTCGTCGAGCATAAGAGAAGAGCTTCGGGTTCAGAAGTCGTACGTCTGGTTCACTAGGTTCTACCACTCGCAGAGAGAAATGAAAAAATTAAAACATCCGGTCCGGTCAGAAGAAACAAAAGAGAGATTGGATTATGAGGAAGTGTTTTCGTTTGGTCAATTACTGCTCAGTTATGGCTGCTTCCCGGGGGGAAGATACTACTACTAATTTCTTACGAGAAAAGAATGTGAGGACTCAAAATTTTTTTTGTATTATATTTTTTCGATTACTAATCTTATTTGCCTTTCTCGGTGTGTACCATTGCTTCTTTCTGTGGCTTGGTAGTTTAGATCTCTTGCATGGCCTTTCAAAGGCGGGAATCTCTCTGGGGGGGCGGGCCCTCTCTTTCTCTGTGTCTCGGTGCTTTGGATGGGAAGGGTGGCTCCTTGGGATGGGCCTTCTTTCTGGTATGATGGACTCAGTTATTAACATGATGGGTCCAGCTTCCGGGACATCAAGCTCGCCGTCCCCGTCTGCATCTACTTCAGTGGGAACCTCTCTTGAGGGGCATTGCTCAGGCGAAAGCCAAACGAGCACTGAGCCCGAGGAGTTTTATACTCCCAAATCGGAGAAAGAAGACCAAGCAAGGGGGGTTTCTCCACCTTCGACTTCCACCCCGTTGAGTGACAGTCATTCCGAAAACGAGAAAAAAGAGAGTTTTACCTTTCTTTCAGAACTCGGGCGACGCGAGTGGGCGAAAAGTCTCTTTCGAGTTTTCAACGAAAGACTTGAGGAGGAAGATAAGAAGGGGCTGATTGCCCCCATTCCGGAATCCCAATTCATTTCAACTTTTGACCTCCCTACGAACGAAGGAAGATATGGAAGGGATCATGAAAGCTTTAGAGGCCGTGGCCAAAGGATGACAGAAACTATCCCTATCGTCAAATCCGGCAACTTCTGAGAGAACACCGGAGAAATATCGAAGCAGATGACGATTTGGAATTGGAATGAAAGCATGACGAGAATGAAAAAGCAAAGCGTAGAAAAGCGTAGAAAAGAAAGAAAAGAGAAAATAGAATGACCGCGGATTTAACCACCGTAGCAGTCTCGACTATAATTTTGGCTCTTTCCATTTGCTTAAGCACAAAGCTCTTGGGCAAACGCTCAAGGGGGGAAGATCACTCACTATGTCCAGAATCCAAGCGAGCCAGATTAGATGAAGCAACATCTTCATCTAATCAAGTTGCTCAAGAGCTCACCCCTGTGCAGGAAGCCTCCCTCAGTGCTGACCCGACGAGTCCCACCCCCCTGGAAGAGTCGGATTTCCCTGGGGACCTGGTACGCTTAAGTTCGCCCGATACCGACTATGACGATAGCTATTTAGTTCTGTATCAAGAAATCATGGAAAAGATCACCGATCTCCTCACAAACCTTCCTGGGATTCCGCCGATCCCAGCGTGGGTCACTCTCCAAGCCAAGAGATAGTCCAATTCCATCTCTTGCTCTTGGACGAGGAGGAGGCGGATCTCGTCTATTTGCAGGATATGCTGCAGGACTTGACGTTCCTGGGGCACCACTCCGAATTCTTCCTCTTTTTTATTGATGGGAAGAACTGAAAAAAGGCTTTCGCCGATGACAGAAGAAGTAGAATTTCAATTCCATTATGGTGGTCTCGTCATGTCCTCCGGTTCAGCCTGTCCTATTGGCATCGGCCATCCTAGGAATCCGATGTTGGGTCGGGGCAATCTGACTCTTGGCCTTCCACAACTCATCCCTTTATTAAATTAAGTAGTAGAGTGAGGCCTTGACCTCTCCCTAGGGAGTGTGTTTCTTTTTGGCAATGAGCCTCATACCTTTAGTGGTCTTGTAGCTCCATAAGGGGGTTGCTTCTCTCCTATGGACGTCTTCCTAGCTCCTGAACTAGCATACTGGAAGGAAATCCCTGAATAAAGGGTTTACCCGTTGAGAATCTATCCTCCGTCTTCTTCTCCTGAGCTAAAAGGCGTGGTTGGTGTTTAAAGGCTAGAACTGGATCACTCTTCCCCGACTTTAAGGTGAGCAAAGGTGCATTAGCCCAGGAAGATCTCTCTTAATACTTAATAAAAGGCAGGCTAAGAGAGGCTCGTACTTACCTACACCCCACTCTCTATCTCAGACATTGGTACGATCTCTTTATCATCTCGTTCTGGTAATGTTATTCATCTCAATGATGCTATGTTGGTTCCTAAAGTCAGTCTCTCAAAAAATTGGATCGGTTGGACAACTTTGTGATGATCGCCAAAGCTATGCCATCTTTACTCCTCTGTGTTGTCAAGGATCTACACACGCATAATGTCATAGCTATAGGGTGCCGCCCGTAGCCAACCCATATATGCTTTAGACCTTGATTCTCCTCTGATTTATTTGTGGCTTCTTCATAACAAAGAGCTTCCTGATCTTTGGCAACTAAGGGCTTATAGAGGTCTTGTTGGTTGTTAGGTCTTCGACTACATTGAACAAACTAGAACGCCTTCAATTGCTTCCTGCATCTGCTAGTTCTTCATTCTCTTCTTGGTTTAGCTGCCCAGCTGGCCAAACACGGGCAACACCTACGAATTCCAATCTTCTGATTGTTTCAATTCCATTAGCCTTTGTGCATTCTGATGTATGGGGCCCATCGCCTGCGCCTTCTCTCTCTGGTTATCGCATTCCTTTCTTAGAACTAATTCATAGGGGCTTAGTTCAAAGCTCGTTTATGGATGAAGTATTTCGTTATAAAAAAAAAATGACAAAAGAGTGCATTGGCGAAAGGAAGAGAATGGTCCTGTCATCTCGATTCGCTTCTTTATGACTTAACTCACGACGCGACTTCCCTCTACGTTCAACTCCGATCAAGGCAAGAAAGCAAGCTGAGACTAAGAAGAGTAAACTCCTTGGTACCAGATCAATTGAATTAGCTGGCCGGATCCAGAAAGGTAAGACCTACTACACCATAAGAGCGAGTGAAGTTTACGTAACGTAAGAGCTTTTTTGAAGAAAAAGCGATAGCTAGATAACTAGAGTATAAGAGCAAGTGAGTCTTCAACTGAAGCAAGAGTATACGAAGTAGGTGCAGAAAGAGAAAACAAGCCGAGTCTCCCCCGTGGGAATTTCCTTTCTTTTACAGGAAGAAAATTGGGACAGAGGCTTAGACACTAGGCACTAGTCTCGGTTGAAAACGAAGTTTCAGCAGAAGCAAATTGAAAGGAGGATTGTAGGTAAAGTAAAATCCTTTCCCTGTATCATAAATGTAGAGACCTGCAACTGGGATTCCCACTAAATGTAAATTTTTCTCGTTCTTTCGGATAGTCGCTAATGGTGATTAGAGAGTAAAGTTTAGTGATACTACGGTGAATCATCTCGCTAAAGCAAAATAAGATCCAAATCCTTTTCTCGACTGACCCAGACCCTGGTCCTCGAAGGCTCCCTTTCTGGTTCCATGAATTTTGGTTAAGGCACCCATCTATTGTGGACGTGGTCAGAAAAGCTTGGCAAAAGCATTCCCCGATGCCTTATAGCCTGAGACTTTCCCTAAATCTGGGCAGGACAGCTCAAGAATTAAGAAGATGGAATCGTACGGTGGTGGGGGATTAAGACCTGAATATTGATAAAGAAAGTCTGACAAGATTACAGGCTTTACAGATTGAGATTGGTAATGCATTCAGGCCCAATCTGGCGAAACTCAAAGAAGAGGCTGAAGTGCGAAACGCAAATACTATAATGAATGCCTACTCCAAAAAGAAATTCTTTGGAGTCAAAAGTCTCGGGTTGATTGACTTAAGGAAGGAGATCGGAATATAAAGTTTTCCATCTTCAAACCCTTAACCGCAGAAGCAGAAATCGTTTATCACAATTGAGGCTTGATGATGGGCTCAACAGTTTATGGGCAGCAAAACATTCAGAATGAAACAGTTGCCTATTTTCATAATCTGTACAAGTTGGACAATCCTAGATTACGGGCCAAGCTGATGGGATCTGGTCACAGATGAGGAAAATGATAGATTTATTTCCATGCCAGAAGAAAGCGACATCAAAAATTTCATCTTCTCAATGCCCAATTCAAAAACACCGGGACCAGATGGATTTTCAGCTTCCTCTTTCAATATCTTCTGGGCGGGGCTAATGTGGTATATGTTATATAGGACTTATTTTCCTCTGGGACCATACCTAGAGGTCTCAATCATACCTTACCTTCATTGTCCTTATTCCAAAAGGTGAAGGTTCCTCTCGCTTATCACAATTTCGTCCCATTAGTTTATGTAATGTTGTTTATAAGGCCATTTATCTCTCGAATCAGTGCATCAGCTATAGTAAAGCCTCGGCTACAAGAACTTCTCCGGAAATCAAAGAAGAGAAGGAAATGTCCGTAGTGTAAGGTAGTGAAAGCCTTTGTTTACGCCTACTCCCTAAAGGTATGGGTGTTATAGCAGGCAGTGGGAACTCTTGAATTGAGGCTTCCAAGATTGTCTTAGTTAGTATGTGATATCTTTCCTGTGCTCGGGTTAGAGACCTTGAGAAAAGGAGTTTCTTTGTCCGGACTGAGGTGCTAGAGATTTCGTTCTGAATAGACTGAATCTTCTTACTATCTCCTATTTCCTTGTTCTTTTTCTGGTAGCCGCTGAGCGGAGGGGAGTTAACTACGAGTATGGAGCTCTGACTATAGTGTTTTTTAAGTGATAAAGGATGTTACTAGTTCTTCGCTCAGGTCATACTTCTTTATTGAAGACTACCCGAAACTTCCCATTAATTGATTTGTGAATTGAAGGAAGAAGCCCAATCAGTGTAGCTACGTGGTTTCCAGCTTAAAGAAAGTAGGCAGCTGTATGGTTGGTCCATTTTTAACTTAAAGAATAGAATAGCTCTGGTGTTAGCAGTTTTGCAGTGTAGCTGTTCGGTTAGTTAAGAGAGGAATCAGTGTATTTTCCTACATATTCGGAGAATAAATTATAAAGAATATATCTGTTCGTTTCTTTCCTTTCGTTCCTTCTCTGTCCACTAGTGCAGCTGGAAGCTCCTATGGTTGACTTGATCTTTTATAACGTAATTCCACTGTACAAAGAAGTATCAACCAATGATCCCGGTGCCATTCAACATTCAATCTTCTGACTTGTCTATAAATAGCTGTCTCACCATCGTATTGAGACTTTCTTTTTCGAAAGAGGGTTCTTTATGCTTCCTTTTCCATACCATCCCAGGTAAGGATGACAGCTAGTACAGATGTCCCAAGGAGGGCTAGCTAGTACTTTCTCAAAGCAAGTTGGTCTGTCAATCCCGCTAAAGATGATAAGGCGTCAAGCTATTCTCAAAGCTCAGAGTTATTCCCCCTTAGTTCTTTATTAGTTGTTGTGAATCCTACTCGGAAGTTCGAGCCAACCCTAAAGGTAGAAAAAAGATGAGGGAGAGCTATACTATTTCAAATCTTCGTTCAGAGGCTAAGTTCCTTCAATAGAAAGAAGTTATAAGTACCAACGATAGTTTTGTGTTCTCTTCCAATTCTGAGAGCTAAGCATGACAAAGAAGGCTCGAGAGACCTAGAGGATGACTCTGGTAATACGTGAAACAAAGATGTTATTGCCCAGTGGTGTTACTATCAATGTTGACAGATCGTCTTAGCGGGTTGAAAGCTTAGTTCAAGCTTCTTCCTTCCTGTTCCAATTCCTTTGCCAAAGGCTTCTCTAATGCGTTCTTTTGCACGTTAAGCCGGGGCTTTCTTTTTCTTTTTTTTTTGGCTCTCAAGATTTTAAGAACTAACGATTTTCATTCCAGGCCATATCCGAAAGGGTGCGGAAACCTAATGTAATGATCAATCGCATTCCTAAGAAGAACTGAAAACAAAGTCATCGGCATCAAGGGCCATAACAGAAGCGACTGCGAAAGCCGGAGAGGAGAGACAATCTTTCATGAGAGAGGGACGAGCAAGTGACAGATTGGGAAAAAAATAGGTAGGCCTTCTGAACGGTCATTTAGGGGCCTTGTTAGCGACCCATCATTCTTCCCTAAGCTGTCAGAGTCCGATCGAAGCGAGCAAGAGATATAGGAATCGTCGCTCATAGATGTGAATTGAGAAAGCAAGCCCGAATTTTTGTTAATTAGGCTATATAGTCTGGTCCCTGTCCCTGGTAAGGTCTGATTGTTATCCGCAAGTCTTGTTTTGACCGCGGGAAGGTGAACTTTGCAAAAGTGCTTATTTGGTTGGGAAAGAGAGAACTTCTGACTCCAAGCCTACCCTAGCCGAAAACAAGTTTCAGCTATTGATGTAGCCTCTTGTCGCTACCTACTAGAGAAATCCCTTTTTTACCACTCAACAGAAGGAAAAATCCCATCAGAATCGACGACCTATACTTCAACTAAAGGCACAAGGAAAGAAACAGAGGAAATGCACATGAGTCTCCTTGAAGAACGAAGTCTAAGGTAAAGAAAGAAAGGTAGAGTGAGCTTCTAGTTGCTCTGCTTGGATTGGCATGGCTGTCCCCCTTTGCTGGTTGAGGCTCGGCCTTTGACTCCGCTTGCCTCTACTTTTCATGTCAAGCGTACAAGTGTAGTTTTGTGGGATTGACTTCTAAAGACAGGAATTCTTTTTCATCTCCTCCTTGTATAAGTCGACGTCTTAACCTGACTTCCTGAGCTCAGTTGATTGTTGAAGCAGTAGCTCTAGCTGGATGCTTACCTTATTATTATGAAAAGGGGAAAGGCTTTTTTTATAGAGAGAGGTGAGTAAGGGGGGAGAATGGAAGACCAAAGAGCCCCAATATCGTACCATGACATTGACCTGATCAAGCGCTTTAGGGGGATCACCTTCACCCATGTTCCGAGAATCTACAATCGCTTGGCTGACTCGCTAGCCCTTATGGAATGAATACTCAGCCCCTCTAGTACACATGCTATTACACCGGAGCACAGAGTCGTTTGTCATCGAGAGATTGGACATCCCAGCCACAGAGCTCCACAACTATCAAAGGAATCTCCCCTGCCAGAAAGGAGTCCCATAGTTGATTGAGAGTTTCGAGAATCTTCGATAGGAGCATTAGCCAGTACCTGAATAAGCAGCAGTTGTTTCGTGGATTGGAATCTCGAATTCTCAACGCTAATCCCCCTCTATTTTCATCTCGACATTCTTAAACTCCTAAAGCAATCACGGTAAGTTCACTTCGGGAATCAATACAATAAGACCTTTTCACTCTTTTTCTCTATCCCCCGAAGGTGTATGTTGAGCTTTACCCGGACCGCAATTTCTGACGTGAAAAAAGAATAGAATAGCATAAGGTCCGACCTTTTTCATCTAAGGGGTAAATAAGCTGTTAGGGCCGAGGGCAGCGGTTACATCCCGGTGGTAGTCAGCAACAGCGGTTCAGTGTCAAATGAAAGCTAAGCGGGAAGGCTACTTCACTTCAGACAATCAGGCAAAAGCAGCGGTGACCTTCCTTTCGCCAATAGACTAGACCAGCAACTACTACTACGAAAAGTAAGAGCTCAAACTCCTAAGCACCACTACTCCTATAAAAAAAAGTTGCTTGCTTATTCTATTCTTCTGGATGTGCTCCACATTTCATTCGCTTTCCTTTCACATCGGTCTTACAAGGCCCTTTCTTTCTTCGGTGAGTTGCAATAGGGATTTTTTATGGGGATAGGTAAGGAAAGATGACTTTGGGAGGAATTCGGGATCAGTCATCGAGGGGGTAGTGGATGGAGATAGCTTTCTTCTTTATGCTGACTAATCACGGACTCAGAGCTAAAAAACTATGACTGACTCGTATGATTTTCATACACGTTTCGAAATCTTTCTCGCCGGGTTCTGGGGCTGTCTCCCGAGTTCGCCCGCTGAATCTGCTGCTCGCTGAACATCTCAGCAATCAGTTCCAGTTGAATTCAACGCTTTCGAATGAGTCGGTTCAAGCAACTCATAAACCCAATAAAAAAAGTTTCACCCAGGTATACATATCCTTAGCTTGCGCCCTATTTGAGACTAAGGCAGGTTTGGCTGTCCTATCACCTTTATCAAATCCCTAGCTCTCTTCCTTAGTGCAACTGTCCTATTCCTACCATGGGAATATCTATATTTCTTTTGTTCTATAGTTTCGGATATAAAAGCGGACGGTATCATATATGAAGAAAGAGATTTTAAAGCAATAAGTCGTGCTAGCAACAGTCTTACTGTCTTGGCTCCTTTGCCCCGGTCTTTTATAAAGTAGCACGTTCCTCTACGAAGGTGCGTTTTAGGCCAAGGTAGCAAGTGTTCTGTAAGGAGCTGTGGGACTAATAGAAAAGGCTTATGCTTATCGAGCCCTTAATTAAGAGGAAGATGTGATTTAGTTTTCCCTGTTTTTCGCAAGTTAATCAGAATCGGCAAGATCCCCTCTTGTTCTTGCTGCTTGGGAAGAGCAGGAAGAGGTTATAGCCTTTTATTTTACTTATTAAATCGCAAAAAGATGGGCCGAATCGAACAAATCAATTTGCCTGTGCTATCGGGCTACTCAGCTTCAAATCCTTCACGCTCCTTGGGATGCCTTACAGTCAGGGAATCTCGAAGATGAAACTAGACTCCTTTTTTGCAGTACCTTCGGTTGAGGTGCATTTATGATTTAATCCAAAGCCTGAGCCTCTGAACAACCTGATGAACCGCGTTAAATGTGCTTTTCTGGCGTCTTTGAGTTTATGTTATGAGCTGATCCTAGTTCATAGTAAGTAGAAGGTGTTACGGGTCGGCCTCGGGAATTCGAGGAGCTACTGACTTTCTTTCTCGTTAAGATTGGACTGCTCTTGGGGGAACAGCTTAGTCCATCTTCAACTCCTAGCATGAAAGTGAAAGTCTCAATCCCAGTTCCATATTAAGAAAGTAGACGGACAGAACTCCCCGACCTTGTTAGGACCCCTTCGGATTGGTCCTCTTCTAGTCGAGTAAGGTGCGTACCTTCCCTCTGAAGCTCTTATTCTTATGGGGGGACATCCTTTCTAATACGCCTTTCCCGGACAAGGATTAGCTTCTGATCTTCCTCTTCTTCTTCTTGGTCTCGCTCCCTTCCCGAACCTCCCCACTAAAATAAAAAAAAAAAGATAAGAGAATTTCGAAAAACTTTATGAACCGCGGGGCGATTTGAAAAAGAGTATATCTTTCTTGTAGTGCTTTCCATTCCACTATTCTGATCGAGAAAGAATCGATTCCGAACGACCTAGCCAATCGTTCTCAGCCTATTGTCTATCTTACTACGATTCCTTGGCTGCGTAGAAAATGGATTAGCATTATGTCATTCCTACAAGTGATCCCCCATCCAGGCTTGAATCCTGTGCCCTTCACGGACTTCGAGATCAAATAGAATATGTTTCTTTCCATTCCTCGGGAGCCACTTATTTCTCCGAAACAAGAGATCAAAGTGATTTTTTTTCCCAAGAAGTCGACAGCCTTACACCATTGGGATACTTCGAATAAACTAGAGTACATATAGGATACACCGGTGCTAAAACCTTTTCTCAAGATATCTTCCAAACTGTTAGGGTCCTTGCTCCAGATCTTCTTTCTCCGTTGTGAAAGGAGTTGGTTCCGTAGTTTTAGAATTCGGCTGATCCCAAGTACTCCATCTCCATCATTGCATATTTTTATATAGAAAGTAAAGAAGAAAAGGCATAACCAGAAGAATTGTGTAAAATAAGTAAATTTATCCAGTTGAGGCATGATATTTGAGAAAAAGGATTCCGCTTAACTCCGTCAAGCCTGTACGAGTAAACAATAGATAAGGTTTGCTTGTTGGTTGTTGACCAACAGAAAGCATGGGATGCCCCACAACAAATAGATGGGAGCAGGAAATCTTTATCATTCGGCGTAGTGCAGCTTATATAGAAGGGGCAAAGCGCTGTTCGTGGCACAGCTTTCTTATATTACGATATTTTCATTGATCGTAGCTAATTAGGTGGCAACAACCGAAGAAGCAGAAGAAGTAGCTGCTACCGCTTCGTGGGCTTCTTCTTTTTCTGAGTCTGCTCGAAAGGTAACTCGAGAGTAGAAAGAACTAGAATAGAGTATGACAGAACAGAACCAGTAGCTTTGAGCTTTCACGTGTTTCAGCTCTTGTTCACAATCCAGCTGCTATTGAATCAGCGTAAGGAGATGCCGATGAGGGTACAATAGAGAAAAGAATGAGCTTTTGTTCAGAGCTTGAATCAGAATATCCTTCAGTAACTCCAGGATTCCCCTGGTAGGGCATACAGGACATACCAGGTGAGAAGTTCGGGCGGAAAGATAGATCGAGTTTACTTTACCCTCTTGATTGACTTTCACTTTAGGACTGAAAGATAGCAAAGGAAATGGCAGCAGTGCTTTATATAACTGCTTTTAGGTCTTCGTTGATCACTTCTGCTTAATTCTCTTTCGAAACCTAGAAAGCGAGAAAGAGAATAGTGAACGACTCCGATGCTATTTCTATTTAAGAAGATGGAGGAATAAGCGATGCTGCTAAGATCCGCAGTCGATTTAGCTCTTGAGGGAAGGGAAAGGCGTAATTTGATGGGCTTTTAGGACTGGCCCGGAGAGAAAGTAGATACTAAAAGTAAAAGCAAAGGGCCCTTACCCTTAGATTTGTCGACTTCATCCGCCCTGCTCTTAGCTCGGGGACTTGCTTAATGGAATGAGGCCTCCCTTGTTCTTTCTTTCGCTATCCTTAGGTTAAGAATACGAATGAATCCCATTTCCTTGAAAGTATCCGACTTTCTTTGTTTTTAGTAAGGACATTCTCTTTCTTTCCGATTCTGTTAGTGATTAGTGATCCCGAGAATCGAGCCTGATGCCTAGCCGGGATTATGGGATTATTTCGTTGGATTGATCAGCGTTGTAGTCCACGGACTTTTACTCCGGGGAAGCTCATTCAGTTATGGAATGCGTTAAGGGCTCTTAAGGAGGAGAGATAGGGGCCCACCATCCATAGCTGGGAAAGAAAGTCTAATTGAGTTACCAGCTTGGCCTACGCTACGATCGTTAGAACTCCCTCCAATCGGTTCAAAGCCGCAGATCAAGGTTGTTGTGCTTTCTCTTTTTCTAGACGACTAAGTAGTTGACGAGGTCTCAAGGGCAAAAGACCCTCCCCTTTCAGTCGAGTACTAACAAAGCTTGATAGCGTCGTACCTTGCTTTAGCTCGGTATGGTTCACCAGCTGCCTGTTATTTTTCTCTTTCAACCTTGGCTTGGTATCGCTAGTAGTAGTCTCCTTACCTTCTCCTCGGCAGGAGGAGTCTTTCAACGCAACTAATGTATACTGACAGGCCAGATTCCCTAAAGTTACAAGTGGGTAGCCGCCAGTCTACCTACCATTTATACATAATATCTGCCCGGTCCTTTCCTTAGCAAGGGATCCGGAATCGAACCCGTGGTACGAGAGTCAAGTAATGTAATGGAAGTTGGCCGTTAAACTTCACCCGTCACTCCCTAACCGAATATAAGAGCCCCGTCTTTTTGGCTGCAGTGCAAGCTATAAAAACCAGGCATAAGAAAAGTAAGGCTCTAAGTTAAGTTGATCTCTTACTCAACAAAGAATACAACTTGATCAGTTCCGCCACTCGGAAGCCTGGTATCTTTTAAGGACCCACTGAATCGGCGGTGTGAGAGCTTTCCTAATGTCCCCTTTCTTTAGTCTATGCATAGTCAGTATTATAGTTGGGATAAGTCAAGCCCCAGCCAACTACAGTGACCTATAACGCTAGTTTTCCACCGGTTCACCCCGGTTTCAGTCTGGTAATTACTCCAATCAAGTAAGTTATAAAAGGATAGAGAAATCCGCGTCAAATCAGCTGGGGCGCTTTTGAGATTTTCAAGTTCTAGGGCAAGTCATAGGATTGACAGACGTCAAAGTGAAGATATTTCCAGTTGCTCCATAAGGCCTTTTTTAAGACATTGTCTAATCTCTGCCCTAATCTAATTCTTGACTAGGGAAATTTTTATATGGAAGAGTCTTTCAAAAAACATTATTGAGTCTTTATAAAACCAACTAACTATATATTAGTTTAGTGGAAGGAACATGAGTTGGCATCCTGCTCGCAATAGTTTGAATTACAGGTGTAGAGAAAGAAAGGACATCTCCATGCTTCATAGCTGCACAAAAAAGGGGATGTGGAATCTTCGATTTAGTATCCTGCTTTATTTATTAAGCGAGTGTGAAGGTTGTAAGGCATAATCCCGTCTCTTTTGGGGGTAAGGTAGGATATATTAAGTTCTTGCAATCCAGTTCAATAAAATGCTTTTGATCAAACCGGTTATAGTTATATCTTTCTAGTCTCTTTTCTCTTAGTGCTGTGTATAAAGAGAAGGCCCCTAGCCTAGTCTGAATGAATGTACCAGTGGATAATATTTCATTGAAGGCGCGTAGCACCTCCCCTTCCCAGAACTGATACTCATCATACGAAAACAGGTCCTATAGATGCCTTATGTTAACAAAGTAAGAGCCGAGTCTTTCCTTTGATGGAAGCACTAGACTCACTATACAGGAGAAGACCTAAAGGTTGTAAATCCTTATTCAGCCAAATTCAATTTCCAAGGTCGAGCAAGTAGAATAAAGTAGGAGTTTCTCACGAGACAACCTCAATCTTGAGTAAATTGGTTAGTGAATTTATACTTTGCGGGTGATTCCACAAATTTTAGGAAGGCAGTTTAATTGCTTCAATGGATGGAATTGCTATAAGACATATACCAGTGATGATAAGTGAGGCTTTAGAGCACCTCAATGTAAAAAGTTACGGTATTTACGTAGACTGCACTCTTGGAACTGGCGGACATTCAAGTTCTATATTATAAATCGCTGACGGTCTAACGAAACATGTGTTGGAGCTTACCTTGTGGCTAAGCGGGTGTCGAACTCATACCTTCCACTCTAGGAAGTACGAGAATAAGGACGAAAATGTAAATAGGTAACAAACAGTCTTTTTGATCAGAGATATCAGCAGTTCCGCTGGACCCTCATTGCCCCCAAGACCTTATAAAAGCGTAGGAGAGCTTAAAAGAAGTGCCTTACCTTAGGCTGGGTCGAGAAAGGATAATGGCATTGGGATCGTGTTTTTGTCACCAGAAGGATCCCGAAGGCATCTAAGCTGGGGTTTCCTACGACCAATAACATAACTGAGGCTGCACTCTGCCTCGATGTCCGTGAAGGTCCGGGAATCTTTTTTGCTTGTCTTCGTCAAACTTGCCAGAACCCCTAAGACAGAATCTAAATTTGACGACTGGTGCGAAATTCCAGTTAGAATGCTGACGCTAGATATACAGCTAAGAAAAGAAAGAGCTTTGTCCGTTTCCATAAATAAATGAAGAGTCTTTTTCTTTAATTCGATTCATAAGGAAGGCTGAAAAGCCGCAAAAGTAGTTTCAGGGCTTATTCCCATTGATTTCCATCTCACGTTTTGAACCTTCCTCTCGATATTGAAAGCTTAATTGCTGCTCCTTACTGCGAGATAAAGCCCTCGTTCATTCCCAATCCTTAGATTTACCACAGCCTAATGCCTTACCGCCCTTAACGGCCTTGCTTGGAGAGCGCAAATCCTTACGCGGTAAACCAATAGCAGCGGATTCAGTCCTTTCCTTCTTTCTTACTTTCATGGGTAGGTTTGGCCTCTTTCCTTCCTTTGAAAGAGATCCCAGGTGCAGTGCCTATTCACTCTGAATCGGATCTTGATGAAAGCAAGCGCCACGCCCCTTGATATCGATTAGTACTGGGAAGAGAGTCTTACTAGTCCGTATAGTCCCGCGCAGTGACTCTCGCACAAGCTAAGAAAGGAAATAAGTTCTTCCGGGCGCCGTGTATTTTATTTTCTCTCCCAAGAGACTAGATCTTAACTTAACAATCTCTCTTTCAGCCTCATAAGTAAGAGCTTACTGTGAATCTGTCTTATAGCTTTCAAAGCGTGGACAAGAAGGAAAGCAAAGCTAACCTATTGATAGTGGCACTCCCACAGGCTGGCGGGGAACTCCCATATGGATGGCTGAGAAGAATTCATATATATATAGGCTATAGGCTTGAAAAGAGTGCTAGCTTTCGAATCTTGTCTTGCTTGAGTGCTAATCCTAGAACCCGCTTGAAAACGGGCTTTTCCCTAAGGTACTGCTAAAGGCTTTCCTTGAAAGGAACGGAGTTACTCGAACAATAGATAGAGGGACTTAGGCCTTCCAGCCACTCTTAAGCCAGCAGGTTATAGGTCAAAAGACTGACGGGCAAGCTAGCAAGGAAAGTCTCTTTACCTCTTAGGCAATCCAGCCCATCCACTAGCAGAAAAAAGGCAAGCAAGTTATCAAATGAAATGGATAAGGGGAATAGGGGTAACATTCCTAAGGTCTATTACGTGGATATGGTGTCTATCAGTACTAGGCATCTATTCTTTCCAGTACTAAAGGTTTGAGTGCCAATTTGAGTTGCTTTCGTTCTCTCACCTTCTTGCTAGAAGTGCTAGTGGGATTGCAGATAGATAGTAGGCGGAGTGTCCTAAGGTAAGGGCCTCCGAGCTTCCTGTCTTAGTGATATTTGTTAGCTAGCAGCACTAGTTCTTAGTGTTAGTGGCTAGCTACTAGAAGAGAAAAATCCTAAGTAAGATAGGAAGATCGACATTCCCTAGTCTAATATTGAATAGCGGGCCGGTTATCAAGCCCTATTAGCTATCAGTCTTAGCTTCACTTGCTAGAAGGAGTTCATTAAGAAGTTCAATTTCTAGCCTTACTAAGCAGATAGTAATAGAAGGCTATTGAGTCCCATGAAGAAAGAAAAAAAGATGTACGCCTTCCGATCGAGTGAAAGCAAGGGCAAATTCAATGCCTGAGTCCTCTTTTCTTCCCTTAGTCTTCATCTCACCCGAGTTCAACTGACTTGGAATGCTAACCTAACCGGATTGGAATACTGGACAGCTTATTCGAAAGCTAAGGGACAGCAGGCTTACTGAAGTCTTGAATTCCCTGGTTAGCTGACTGCGGGAATTCACAAATGACCTTGCTTGGATGACTGTACCTTTTAGAGCTTCGCCAAATCTCTCTCCTTCTTTATCAAAATTCTCTCTTATTGAAGCCTTGAAGCTTGATCCGCCTGACCCACTTTCCACTGTGAACCTGCAGCAGGCCGACACAAGACACAACCGCAGCAGTTCGACGGAGAGCATGGTTCCTCCTCCTCACGAAATGGATTTTCAGTTCTTTGCCTCGGGTCAGCGGATGGTCAGTGGACAGGTAATTACATTAACTAACAAAGCGGAATGGATAGGGATAGCTCGCTTACTACCTTCTGGTCTCATCCAGCGTCTACAAGCGGAGAATTAGTTATAGCGTAGGGGTGGAAAAGAGGAAGAGTGCCCGCTAGAATCTTCTTTCACATCTATCTTTCTGCGTCAAAGCTTTATGTTTGAGTACTTGCCTTCCTCTTAACTTCTTAAACTACCCGTCCGATCGCTTTCAGGAAAGGAGCATTGCCAAATATGTGGATTTGCCGAGGTGCCCAACATTCCTGACTGATGGATGTCTAGGCGTTCCCAAAGATGTACTTTCGGTGTCAAGAAAAGATCCTGCTAAACCAGAATCAGGGGATCCGCTCAATGGAAATTTCTATTTGAGGTACCGTGCCCGATTCTAATAAATAGAAGACCCGAAGGCTCTTGCCTTGTGACCTACGAGCCAAGAATGAAGAAAGAGGGTCTATGTTAATAGAGCTAGAGGAGGTATCTAGGAGAAGCGCCATTCCCATACCATTAACAAAGAGTTGATTCGAAGCTAGGCTCAGGAAAAGGTTTTTATTTTGATTACGGTCCATAAAATGATTATCAGTCACTTTCTTTTTTAGTGTAGAAAGATTCCCTTCTCCCATTTGGGTAACCTTAATGAATTACGTGAGTTTGCCTATAAAAAGTATCCGCTTCCTCGACAAGACTTCAAATGTGCGGATTTGCTGATCTATGAGTGACTAAGGTGGTCACCTGGGGAGTTGAGATGAAAAAAATGCATTCCTTTTGTTTCGGTCCCTATAATGGTAATGGTCGGCTTGTGGTCGACTGCCTTCTTCTTCTCATTCTGACTTGACTCGGCCTCAGTCTGTTATGAAAAGAGATTCCTGGAAAGTCGTTTAGGCCCTTACCAGGCCAAGAGCCATAGTAGACGTGAGCACCTGCCAATGGCTGAAGCCCTTCCAACGGTCTATCTGACTTCTGAAAATCTTCCATTTCACACCGATTATGAAATCATCATTCGGATTTAGTAATGTGATCTTCAACCGGGTCAATCAATTAGGGCGGCTAGATCGACCCACTCTAACTCCAGCTAAACTTAATTAAATAAAGTAAAATATAGTCAAGCCCCCTGTACCCATATAAGTGAGTGGGCAAAAACCATTGGAAAATGCCAGCTTCGGGAGGATAGCGAAGCCTGCCTTAGGCTAGCGACGTCTTTCCCAGTAAGAAAAAGCACGGGCTCCCTGACCCACTGAATACAACAAAAGAAAGGGGAAGGACGTAACATAGAAGAAGTAGGCTAATCCAGATAAGCATCCTTTTGCCTTTAGTGCTTGGTCCCTCAGTAGGTCCTTCTTTGGCATGAGCTGTAGCGTAGGCACAAGAAGTAGGAGGATCCGGAAGCGTAGGAGCGGAAAGCCAGGATGCAGAGAATCTAGCTAGGAGGAAGAGGAGGCATGCCATAGTTTAAGAAGGGGACAGAGATCCTAACTAGGGCTATTCTTCGTGGACTAGTCTTTTGCTTTTCTCCTTCCATTCCAGGTCAAAACCTTCGGTAGGTTGGGTTTCGATGAGCAGATCTATCTTTCGAACTTCATTTTCTTTCCGTCTGCCGGTGTCGTGGAGCCAGTCTATGATGTTCCAAGTGGATAAATCCAGTGTCTTTGATTCGGCTAAGGGGCCAGTGCCTTGAGTGATTTCAGCCCGTTGAAGGAGATCGAGGAGTGTTCGGGTGTCGAACCATGGGTCATTGGTCGAAGTCAGGGGAAATGATTTTCAGGTCGGGGCATTGCTTTCTCATTTTCTCTTGCATCGTGTAATGGCCCCTTGAAGGCGGAATTGCTTCTTTATCTTTCTTCGTTGAGGGTCGTCCTGACCTTGTTCAATCACTTGAGGTCATGCTGGTCTAACTGGCCCCTAACCTAAAGGCACCCCCTTTTTTCTTTATGTGAATGCTCTCCGTCCGTTTTCGAAGTGGTCGAAGGTTTCATTTTTCCGCAGCAAGCCTTTCTTTTTCTGTCTTTGTGTTTGAGGGAGGGAATGTGTCTCGAGGTCTATCGCCACCCCCCGTACCTTTAGTGGGACATTGCCTTTTTTTAGAATGAGAGTAAGGGCATCCATCAGATGGAGTGCCTGCGAATTCAGTGACTGAACTTCTAACCAGAAATATCATAATAAAAGAAAGGTCCACAGAAGGCTACGAGGTAGTAGGAATGGGTTGACCAGGTTCTACCACTGCAAAGGACGGAGCTGGAGCACGATGGACAGATGCAGAGCTATTTTGAACTTTGGCATCAATAGCACCTCAAAAAGTCTCAGACTAAGGCATAGGTATCATATCCTAGCTACATCTCACTCGAAGGCAGGAAGCAATTGACACCTGACTTTCAATCAAACTCTTCCGTTGGTACGCATGAACCGGCTTTTTTGCTTCCTCTATTTCTCCGTTCTCGGCCGTGACCTATAAAGCAAGAGAGAATCTTTCTGGATCTTTCTTCCCGACCGGCAAAATGGAAAGAACTATGAACGTGGAATCACTAGAAACGGATTAGTGACGAGCAATTAAAGGATAATGCGTTCATTTCCTTTTGCACCTTCGCTTCGGGTTCGGGCGTCACAAAGCAAAATCCGCTATAGAAAAAAATGGGTTGAGTGCTAGACCGGTCCGAGAACTGATGCGAACTACCTAATGGATCGAACGTCGAACTCCGGGTGACTGGATCGCCCCGGCGGGGCCGAGGACAGAGGGCCCTGAGAAGCGCAGCACTCCAATAATGGATCCTTTTGTAGGCTCTGGCTTCAGCCAGCTCACTTTCTCCCTCACTTACCTCCAGAGGCTCAGACGCTTCGTCAGTGGGTTTGCCTTCGTCTTTCCTTTTTTTTATTCTTAATCAAAGCAGAGGCAGTTTCTGCAGCTGTGCGCTTCGAGGTAGCTCGGGTTCTCCTAACTGAAGACATTGCGGACTTAGGGGTAGGGGGTTTAGCACTTTTGTCTACAAAATAGAAAAACAACTCATTTTTTGGCCGCGGGAGTTAAACAACGAAAGACCGAAAAGGAGATACCTTTCTTGGGTTTCTTTTCTTGGGAGGATAAAGTTGACTCGACGAGGGCTCTGGGACGGATTCCTTGGTCTTGCTCTTTCCTTTCTGGGATTTTTCGGTCGGGATTCTCCTTTTTACATCTCCAGGTGAGATGGCTTCGATTGGCTTGAAAGCAAGGTTTTTATTCCTCCGACCACCATGTTCTAAATTCCGTGGTCATTCCTGGCGTATTGGACAGGTTGTTTAAGTCGAAGCCGCTTTTTAGAAGTAAGAGTTTCCGTTGAAGAAAGAAGGGGGAAGGATGAAAATCCAACGCTTAGCCAACCATCTATCTTAAATAGTCTAGAATCAATCTATTTATGTCTAATCTTGCTTTCTATCTAACTGGATAGATCTTCTTCCTATTTCTAGGAGCTTCTAGGTCAGGGAAAAATGACAAGTTTCGTATGAAAGGGAGAGGTGCTGCTGCTTACGTCCTTTCCCCGGAGCAGCAACTGAAAGAGAAAAGACCGGGTATGCCTGAAAACCTGAAACGGATTCGTGAACAACAGATAACAGATATACCCCGGATACCATTTGAACCAGAGCTGAACCATTGAAATTACCCGAGAGTCACTCCAGAAGACCTCGAGTCACTGGCTGCCTTTAGAGCAGACTAAGAATCAGGTACGGAAGGAAGTGAAGGTGAAGCAGGCTTGCGGGCTAGGCTTTCTCAGGCTTGACAATATGACAGGGCCTTTGAGCCTGGGCTTTCTTCTTTAAAGCCTCACGCCGGGTATGAACTCGATTGTTGGTCGGATCTTGCTGGGTATTCCCACTTTGCTTGGATGGCGCCTTTCGCCTTTGATTAGGACTTTTCCGCATTTCATCTCAAAGAGGATCTAAGCTAACTAAGCTAAACAGTGCTTTTCTCTTTAAGAGCTGGTGCAAGAAGGCCTCCGGACAAAGGCATGAATACTAAGAGAGGAAGAAAAGAAACCTCCCAAAATTCGTGTTGTACTGTATTAGTGGAGGCGGTAGAAGCCTTAATATAACGCGATATAAAGAGAAAAAGATGGTTTAAACTATATTGTCCCAGTTGGAGTTCTGACTATAGCTGCAACCTATCTCATATTGGGGAGAAGTGTACCCTACTGTATCGAAAAGAATGCATTGGATTCATTCTATTCTCCCATGTCTTTCTTGGTTGGAAAAAACCAACCGGCGATTTCCGACAAGTCTCTCTTCAGTTTGAGAGGGGAGCAGTCAAAAATGAACTATATGGACAGACGTGAGAATCAAATTGCACTCTTCAATTCTCTATCGGCATTAGCCAATTCCGTATGGAGGGGCAAAACCCCGAAGATCCTATGTCAGAATGCTTTGAGTTCCGCTCAAAGCTGCCTCTATGCGCGTATGTCGGAACTTCTTCCATTTAGACAAAATCCACTTCCAAATGATTGGACGCTACCGGCCTTTTGCCGGGAAGTGATTGGAGATACCGACAACTTACCTATTGTTTTAGATGCCCTAAGGTAAGGGATCTTTATTTCCATGGGCCAACGGGTGAATGCTACATACAGGCCATGGCTGTCTACGTCAATCTTTTGGGAGGGATGTAGTAAGTTGTAGGACTTTCATTTCTTCTTTTGTTTGTGCATCTTTCCCATGCTTTGGTAATAGTTCTCTATAGAGAACTATAGTTGTTCACTCCTCGTACAGGAAGGAGTCTCTTTCTGGAAGAATTTCTTTTTTCTCAAATGCCTCAACTGGAGAAGAAGTCGTTTATGATTGAATCTCAGAGGCATTCTTATCATTTGGTAGATCCAAGTCCACAGACTCTCCTTTTCTTTAAGCAATGTGGCGACTCTGGTGATTTGTAGAGAATCACCAGAAGCAGTCATGTTGTCTTTATTAATCCTAGGTCTTGCATTTCTCCCTTTTCTTCCTTATGATATCGCTTTTCTAGCCCTGCTAGTCGGGCGATACTTTTTTCATCCAAAAATGCAAGACTTGGCACTTTCCCTTCTAATTCAGATAATCTTACTCGATATCTTCTTCTTTTTATCAAAAAAGAAAAGCATCTTCTTTTTATTGCTTTTCAGTCTCCTTCTTTTATTACTCCATGGGTCTTATGATCCGATGGATACTGGTGTTACATTAAAACGACTACTGCCCATGGCAGGGGGATGCGCCGCGCCTTCTATTTTTGGTTTTGCGCCACCACGCCGAAGGCGCAAATCCTCTCCTATTTCAGATTATTATGAACGTTCTTCTTATCCTTTGTATTCTGAAGGACGTTCAGAACACTTTCTGTTTCTGTGTGTTTCATTTTAGCACACTAGTCTTCTTATTATTACTCAGTAAAATCCGGGGGCAACCCCTATCGCAAGTCCTTAATGAAACAAAGGAACAAATGTTGGCGCTTTTCCTTTTATTCTTGAGCCTTTCCCCGGTTGGTTAACCCATTGGATTTCTGGTATGATATATCAATTCTCATGGACTCCGCATAATTTTTCAATTAAGAACCGAATCGGCCTCGGATTTCTTTAACTATAATCTAAAAAAGGAAAGGATTGTTCTTTCATTCCTTTTCCTCTCCCTTTTTCTTCTTTTTTCTATTCAAATAAAAAAGAAAAAAAGAATCTCCAGGTATCCCTATATCAAGTAGTACGAGATCTTTGATTTGCAACATCAGTCTCTCTCCGGAGAGCCCTCTGCTGACCGAACCTACTGTTATGAAGGCAAGCAACCACAATGGAGTAGGGCTTCTAAGTGCGTAGTCTGTTTCCAAGCTCTGATAAGCGAGTCAAGCTTTCTCATCTCAGGAACAAGTCGACTAAGGCGATGGGGCATATCCGATCTTCCAATCGTTGATCTAGTTGAAAATGAGCAAATGAAATTTCTCTGTAAATAAGGAAAGAAAGGCTAGTCCTACTGACACTGAACCTGGCTGGCCCCCCCCTCCAATCCCTCGGCTGAACCTTCTGAGGCCGTGACGACTTTCCGCGGGTCTCTCGTCGAAATGAGAAGCTAGCGAAACAGCGGTTGG
>Ga0075362_10000017_pt1 | contig 77754 bp, 70 predicted proteins | sample EndMetdeltDD1762_FD_71397 | JGI IMG/M metagenome (GOLD analysis project Ga0075362, IMG submission 71397) | Populus endosphere microbial communities from Tennessee, USA - Endosphere MetaG P. deltoides DD176-2 | ecosystem: Host-associated > Plants > Roots > Endosphere | place: USA: Tennessee...
GAAGAATCGGTTTTTGACTGCGTCAGCTTTGCGGCAAATTTCTGGTCTTCACTCGCGCCTTGCCTCTGGCCCCACCCCAAAGACGATGCGTCTTTGAGGACCCCGGGGAGGCCACTCGCTCCAGACGCAAAAATTTGCGCAGCTTCCTTCTCAAATTCCCGATTCTGACCATTTGGGTATACAGAAACCCGTTCCGTCGACAAATTCCTTATGTTCTTGAACGCCCGCTGATGATCCTCTTCAACTTTTTGCGAGCCGACCTGTTTAATTGCTTGCCCGGCCTCGTCGATCTGCCCACTCTTATTTTTATTTGAAGATTGTAGAAACTGGAGAATGGTTAACGGTTTTTGCTCAGCAGATTGCAATGAGATTTCCATAAACAACTCTCCTAAAAATTTTATGGGAAGAAAAATATAGATGATTAGGAAGAAAAAACAGAATAAAAATTTCCAAATCAGCCATTAAGGCCAGACAGGAAACTTTAAGGGTCTTGGATTTGAATATAAGCGGCAAGTCCGGCAACGGAAAGCGCTATCAAAAATATCGCAGGACAAACAAACTTTCTTTTGGCGGGGTTTTGTTTCTGCATAACCGGAGGACTTATTGTGACCGTAGGTTCTTTCAATTCAGCCTCTACTGGTGCCGCATCAATTTTAGGATCAGCATATACCTGCATCAATTCAAATGTTTTTAGACGTCGCAGACGCTTTTGATTAGGAGGGCCAGAATCCGAGACTGTTCTTCTCAGAGAGTTGCTTTTAGCTGGGTTATCAGAATCCGTTTCAAAAAAAGAACCGCCTGAAGCTGCGGGAATCGCCTCATCCTTAGATTCTGTTTCACTTTGTGTTTCTGAGTTTTCATTTAAGACGGCCTCAGCCCTTTTAAACCGGGAGAACCACTCACTTGAATAGCGCTGCTGGGCCATTGATTTTTCAAATTCACCGAGACTTAAGGCTTCCAGTTTTATATCTCGATTCTCGGGAGGCTTGGAATGCATGTTGCTTATCGCCCTGCCAAATAAAGGATTCGCCTGATTACTTTTTGACGTTAAAGCGGCTACAATTTCCGCAGCGACATTTTCCGCAGCGACATTTTCATTTCCTACGCCGAGAACGGGAGATTCCATAAACTACTTTCCTAAAATTTTGAAGAGATGAATTTTTAATGCGCTTGCGCTTTATGCGCAAGCGCCAAATCATTTAATTAAAAGGGAGAAAATCTTGAGAGCCAACCAGCGGGCACAGCAGGAGTTCTCGTCTGATAGTAGAGAGCCGCGCCAGCAACCAATATGGTAGCCGCTAAAGCTAACTTAGGCCCTGTGCATTTTTCCTTCTGGCATTTCAATGCTTGAAGACCGTTTGCAGCGAGCGTTTTGCCGCTTGAGGCAACGCTTGAAGCTTTTTCGGTAACCGCTGCGACAACTCGTCTTGGGTAAGAAACCTTTGCGACTTGCGTTGTCGTGCTAGACGAAGTAACCGCCGCTCCGCCAGGCACTGCGCTCTTGGCAGAAATATTTACCCAAGCGCCATCTTGCGCAGGCACAGACTCTACCGGTTTTGATGAGAACAAAGTAGACCAAAACGAATCTGTTTTGACACCCACTTCGGCTGCCGCTTTTGCAAGATCAGGCTTGGCCTGAACCGCGGGAGTAACGCCCTGAGCTGTTCCTGTTGCATTCTTAACACTAAACATAAGACCTCCATAGTCTTTTTTTGAATTTTCGGGAAAGTGATGGATTGTATGAAGCGTCGGAATTAAAGAAAAGGATAAAATCTTTTTTTGAAAATCCCCTCAGAATATTAAGAACTCATCAACGCGAATCGATCGAAAAAGTGACAGGGCCATCATTGAGAAGAGAGATTTGCATAGAGGCTCCAAAAATTCCGGTAGCAACGAGAAGAGAAGATTTTTTTGCCTCTTCGACAAATTTTTCGTAAAGAGGCAGAGCAAGGGGAGGCGGGGCTGCGGCGGTAAAGGAAGGGCGACGCCCTTCCGAGCAATCGGCATAAAGAGTGAATTGAGAGACAATCAGGATTTCTCCTCGGATATCGAGAAGGGAAAGATTCATTTTTCCCTGAGCGTCCTCAAACATCCGAAGGTGGATCAATTTAGAACAGAGCCAGGCGGCGTTTTCCTCTGTGTCATTCTGAGTGACGCCTAAAAAAACTAAAGCGCCGCGGCCAATCGATCCTACGGTTTTCCCTTCGACCTCGACTTTTGCATGCTGGACTCTTTGGATCAACAACCTCACGGCTCTTGCAGCCTGTTTTTTAAAGAATTCAATTCCTCCCAAAGAGCCTCGGGGAGATGCTTTCCAAAAAGCTTGAAATAATTAGCGAGCTCGTCCGCTTCAGCAAGCCATGCCGCCTTGTCGATGTGGAACAATTTTTCGATTTGCGCCATTTTTAAGGAAAGATGGGAAAGATCGAGAGAGTCGGGAACCCAGCCAACCGCTGTTTTGCGCGCAGGCGCTGAACCGGAAACCCTTTCAAAAATCCACTTCAGAACTCGGCTGTTTTCGCCGAATCCAGGCCAGAGGAATTTCCCCGTTCCGTCTTTCTGAAACCAGTTGACGTAGTAAATCCGCGGCAAATGGACAGACCGCTTGCCCATTTCCAACCAGTGCGCAAAATAATCGCCCATGTTGTAGCCGCAAAACGGGAGCATCGCGAACGGGTCATGCCGCAGCTTGCCTGTTTCTCCTTTTGCCGCCGCAGTCGTTTGAGAAGAGACGCTTGCACCGAGAAACACCCCGTGCTGCCAATCGAATGATTCAAAAACAAGAGGGACAACAGAATCGCGCCTTCCGCCAAAGATGATTGCGGAAATAGGAACCCCTTTAGGATCTTCTGCAGATGGATCATAAATCGGACATTGCTTCGCAGAAACAGTAAACCGAGAATTCGGATGAGCCGCTGGTTTGCCCGATTTGCGATCCCAGACCTGTCCTAACCACGAGATCAGCCCTTCCGGAGGCTTATCATCGATCCCCTCCCACCAAACGTCCTTTTCTGGAGTCAAAGCCACATTCGTGAAGAGAGCATTCTTTTCCAACGTCCGCATCGCGTTAGGGTTTGTCTTCATAGACGTCCCCGGAGCCACTCCGAAATAACCCGCTTCCGGGTTGATTGCATAGAGACGCCCGTCTTTCCCAAACCGCATCCATGCGATGTCGTCGCCCACGGTTTCTACTTTCCATCCCGGCAATGACGGCCGCAGCATAGCTAAATTCGTCTTGCCGCAAGCGCTAGGGAAAGCAGCCGCGATGTATTTTTTTTCGCCTTCAGGATTCGTCAGCCCCAAGATGAGCATGTGTTCCGCCAGCCACCCTTCATTCCTCCCCAAGACAGATGCGATCCGAAGAGCAAAACACTTCTTTCCCAAAAGCGCATTGCCTCCGTAGCCGCTCCCAAAAGACCAAATGGACCTCTCTTCAGGAAAATGGACGATGTAGCGGTGGGCCGGATTGCAGGGCCACGGAACATCCCTCTGTCCCTCTTTCAACGGAACTCCTACCGAATGGAGGCCCGGAACATAATCCCCTTCCCCCAATTCTTCTAACACCGCCGTCCCCATCCGCGTCATGATCTTCATGTTCAAAACCACATAAGGCGAATCGGTGATCTCGACCCCAATCTTCGAATGCTCCGATCCCAAAGGGCCCATGCAATACGGAATGACATACATCGTCCTTCCTTCCATGCATCCCTTAAAAAGGGCCAACAAACGCCTTTTCATTTCCTCTGGATCTTTCCAGTTATTAGTCGGACCGGCATCTTCTTTTCTCTTCGAACAAATGAATGTATTCTCCTCTACCCGAGCCACATCGTCGGGGTGGGAATGGCACCAAAAACTATGAGGTCTTAAATCTGGATTGAGAGGAACGAGCGTCCCCGCTTGAACCATTTCTGAGGCAATCGAATCGTACTCTTCTTCCGATCCATCGCAAAGATACACTCTTTTTGGGCTGCAAAGAGCCGCGCACTCTTCGATCCATTGGATTAAGCGGCTATGGCGAGTCCACAGCCGCAAAGAAACATTGTACTGCATGCAATCAACTATCTTGCCGTCATCTTAGGATTTTAGAAAGATCTTTGGTATAGCCAGAGACAGGATAAACGGATGAAGAGGATGAAAAATAGAATAAACTGTAGAAGTTTTTTATCCTGTTCATCCGTTTATCCTGTCTCTGGCTATACGAGAGCCCTTCTTGAATTACGAATAGTATAAATCAAAATAAGAGCATGCCTAACAGATCCGAGGCTACCCACATCCCTTCAATCTTCAGCCTCTTATCTTAAGCCTTAGAGCGGTTTTCTTTTCTTGAATTTGTCGAGGTATTCGAGCGCTTTTCCAGTTCCCAAGCACACGGCGAGGAGCGGGTTGTTCGCTACGAAGACGGGCAATCCCGTTTCCTTGATGAGGGCTTTGTCGAGCCCTTTCATAAGGGCGCCGCCGCCGGCGAGGACCATGCCGCGCTCAACGAGGTCGGCAGCGAGTTCCGGGGGGCATTTTTCGAGAGTGAGTTTGACGCTTTCGATGATTTGTTGGATCGGCTCGGCGAGGCATTCGCGGATTTCGACCGAGTTGATCCGTTTTGTGATGGGGAGGCCGGCGACTTGGTCGCGGCCGCGAACTTCCATCTCCAACTCGTTATTGCCGAGCGGATAGGCAGACCCGATATTGATTTTAATTTCTTCAGCCGTTTTTGGACCGATCATAAGATTGTAAGTGCGTCTCATGTAATTCATGATGCAATCGTCGAATTCATCCCCCGCGATCCGGAGCGAGCGGGACTCAACGATGCCACCGAGGGAAATGATAGCGATTTCCGTCGTGCCGCCGCCGATGTCGATGATCATATTGCCGGAGGGCTCATGTACGGGAAGGTCGACGCCGATTGCAGCGGCCATGGGCTCTTCGATGAGGATCACTTCTTGAGCGCCTGCGTGGAGCGCTGAATCTTCAACGGCCCGTTTTTCTACGCCGGTAATCCCCGAGGGAACTGCGATCAGAATGCGGGGACGGAAGAGGCTTCGGGCGGGAGTGACTCTTTTTAAAAGGGCTTTGATCATCCCTTCTGCGATTTCGAAATCGGCGATGACGCCGTCTTTCATAGGGCGGACCGCGTGAATTTTACGAGGAGTTTTGCCGAGCATCGCTTTCGCTTTATGGCCGACTGCGAGCACTTCGTTGGTGAGAGAGTCGACAGCTACGACGGAGGGTTCTGCAAGAACAATTCCTTTGCCGCGAACATAAACAAGTGTGTTGGCTGTGCCTAAGTCGATCCCGATATCGCTTGAGAAAAGTCCCGAGATCCGATGGAACCTCTTATTGAGACCCGATTTCAAATCTCTGAGTTTTCTAAAGAATTGGTCGGTAGGCGAAGAATTGGAGTGGTCCATACGTCAAAAATTCTCAGGTTTGCAACAGTTCGAGTACATCTTCCCAGGTCAATTTGGCAATTGCCTCATCATCGCAGCTCACTACTTTCTTGACCAATCCTTTTTTTCGTCTCTGCATTTCGACGATTTTCTCTTCAATGGTATTCAAGGTGATTAATTTGTAAGAGGAGACTGAATTTTTCTGTCCAATGCGATGGACGCGGTCGGTCGCCTGGTTTTCAACGGCTGGATTCCACCACATGTCGTAATGAATGACCGTGTCGGCGCCAACGAGATTGAGGCCCGTTCCCCCCGCTTTCAAGGAAACAAGGAAAACAGGGATTTGCGGATTGTCGTTGAATTCTTTGACGATTTCGAGCCGGTTTTTCGTCGTGCCGTCCAAATAAGAGAAAGGGATTCCTCTTTGTTCGAAATCTTCACGCATGATTTGAAGCATCCGGGTGTATTGGCTAAAGATCACTGTTTTGTGTTTGCTTTCCACCAACGTTTGGAGCAATTCCAAAAGCATGTCATATTTGGCCGAATCGCCCATTTCCGCCTTTTCCTTCGCAAAAATGGCCGGATGGCAGCAAATCTGCTTCAAGCGGGTCAGGGTCGCCAGGACGTGGATCTGCACTTTATCAAACCCATCGCGCTCAACCAGCTTGACCAGTTCGTCGCGGGCGGAAGCGGCGTACGATTTGTACAATTCCATCTGGACGTCGGACAATTGGCAGTGGTAGACGATTTCGGAAACAGGAGGCAAATCGTGGAGTACATCGCTTTTCATGCGGCGTAAAATGAAGGGAGATACTTTCTTCTTCAAATACTCGATATTTTGCACATGCTGATCGCCTGCCACCCGGATGTATTTTTCAACAAACCGGTCGTAGGTGCTCAAGAAGCCGGGCATCAGATAATCCATCAAACTCCATAGCTCGTCAAGGGAGTTTTCGATCGGAGTACCGGTCAAAATAAGCCGATGGGAAGCTTGGATCATTTTCACTGATTTCGCATTGCGGGTGCCCCGATTCTTGATGTGCTGGGCCTCGTCGAGGACAGCGTAAGAGAAAGGGACTTGGGCGTAAGTCTCGATGTCTTTTTGCAAAAGGGTATAAGAGGTGATGATCACATCGAACTCCCCCATTTTCGCGAGCAGTTTTTTTCTCTGGTTGGGGATGCCATCGATCACGATCGCGCGCAATTTCGGGTTGAATTTGTTCAGCTCTTCTTTCCAGTTGTAGAGAAGCGACGTGGGGCAAACGATGAGAGAGCGGCTGTTCTTATTGAGAATGTGGTTTTGCGTGATCGCGGCAATCGCCTGCAAGGTTTTTCCAAGGCCCATATCGTCGGCGAGGATCCCGTTCAAATACATCAGCCGGAGCCTCTCCAACCAGAAGACGCCCTCGCTTTGATAGGGACGAAGTTCCGCTTTGATCTCTTTGGGGATGGGAGAGGGCGCAAGCGCTGTAAGCCCAAGCATTTGGCTGCGGATCTGCAAGAGCTGATCAGACATGCAAAACTCAACGGGCAAGCCGTCGAAAGCTTTCGGTTCAATGGTCGCCAAATTCCAAAGCGGTTTTTGCTCTTTGTGGTCGTCTAGTTTTTTAATTCCTAGTTCATCGAATAATTGGACCAATTTTGAAATCCGCTCCAAATCGAGCACCAAAATCTTTGAAAAGCGGGACCCGGTCTCTTTACTGCGGACCTTCGTCGCTTCTAATTCCAAATAAGACCGTTTGGAAGCGAGGCACTCCCAAAGAAATTCGAGTTTCACTCCCCTGAGCGCGCCGTCTACTTTAAGATCAATCTCGTAATAGCCGACCGTATCGCTTGCATCGAGTTTCAATTTAAAAGTCGTCTCATCGTAGATGAATTGATCGAGTAAGTTTTGAGGACATTCGAAATGGACCCGGTGTTGATTTCTCGGGATGACCCCGGTCATGAACTCAACGATTTTCTTCTCCGTCTTCGCGTGATAAGAAGCGGTCTGGAGATTGAAAACGAAATCCTGAAAGAGCTCATCGACAATTTGCCTCTCTTCGACGAGATTGCGGGCCAAGACTCCCTGTTCCGTGACAAACGTTTTGATGTGGTCATAAGAGAGTTTTGATGCGATCGAAGGGACCTCTTGCCCATCATAAGAGAAATAGAGGGCGGCTTCCAACTCTCCATCGAGATAAGAGAGATGGCAGCGGGCGCCTAACTTGCCAGCGAAGGGCAGCGTTACGAACCGCTCGATGTTTTCGCCATTGGCCACTTCGGCGAAACGCTTCAGTTCAGGAAGAGCGTTTTCCACAAATGTCCCGAACAGCGGCTCAGGAACCGTCATATCGCGGATCGCGCTTAAATTCAGCAAGTGAGTCCGCTTGATATGGGCCGGGAACCGATAGTAGGTATCTTGATAGACCATTCCAGGCTGCGCGCACTCGAACAGAATCGCCTCTTCGATGTTCAAATCGGTCTCGCCAATGACGAGTTTCGGCCGGAATAAAATTTTCGCGGCAGGCGGTTCAATGTATTCAAGGTAGAAGCGGAGGATCGCTGGATGAGGGGCATAGCGAAAGGGAGTTTCGAGAGTCCCGAGATACAAACAGGGCAAAACAGGGAATTCATCATCCAGGTCTTTGAACCCGCGAGGGCCGGCGCTCCGCATTGCAATCTCATGCGTTTTAGCCAAAAGGAGTCCAAAAATCTCCGGATCTAATTGCGCAATCCGCTGCGCTTTTTCGTTCTGGGAACTCTCTTGGATCCGCCCATGGTCCAAAACCAATTGGAGAAGAGAGCCGCCTAATTCATCAAAACTCTTCACAGAAAAAAAGAGGCGCCGTCCTCCGACAAATAAAGGCTCTTCATAGCGAACTGCCTCTAAGAAGCCTTTCAATTGAGAGATTTGAAGCGGTTTCGACCGGAAGGGAAGCCGCAAAGCGAGCTGGAATTCGATTTTCCCTTTTTTCTCTCCTTGCTGCAGCGACTGAGGATTGAAAATCACCGCTAATTCAGCGCTGGCCAGCGAGCTTTCTTCTTGAGGCAAGAAAAAAGGAGATTGAGAAAGAACCTCTGCCGAGGCCACATATTCTTGCAGCACTTGCTTTTGATAGCGGGCGTCTTGTTTTACGACCTCTTTCGTTTCCGCTTCCTTGATCGCCTCGATCAATTCTTGCTTTTCTTGAGTATTGAACTGATCGTCTTTTGCAATGTCTGATTCTTTTGAATACTCAATCAACAGAGAATCGATTTTTTCTTCCAAAAAGAAGATGAGAGCCGCCAAATGCTGGCAATCGAAACGGCTCGGACAATCGCAGTTCGTATGGACCGCCTGCGACTCGAACCGATCGACCTCGATCTCACTCTCATAGGTGCTGTCGTAATTGCTTAAAATCCGGCTGCTGAACCGGATTACTTCGTTATCGAGCCGAATGATCTTCGCCGAGACGATCTTGTTTTTGTCATAGAGCTGCCGCCCCTCTTTTAAGATGGCCGACGAAAAATCTTGTCTTAACTTTCGAAAATTCAACATACATTTTCCAAGACAGTTGAGTACGAAGTCTTGGTTTTACAGATTTTCTTTAACAAGCGCAATGAAAAAATATTGGAACTTAACTCAAAATCCCAAATATAATGTCTTCACTCAATGAGAAAGGCCATGACATCATCGATTCATTCTTGCGTAAAATGTGCTGAATTCAATCATGAATCTTGGCTTTTGCCTCTTAAAAGAGAGAGATGGATTGAAAATAGCGACCTCAGCCCTGAGAGACTGCCGTCGAAATCAGGCTTCGTCGCTTTTCGGGATTATTTTGGCCGATTTTCGAGTTCAAACTTTGGGGACAATATCCGAAAATTGATATGGCCCCCAAAGTTTGAATCGAAAATCGGCTCAAAAGAACCCGAAAATCGACAGAAGCTGATTTCAACGACAGTCTCTTACGAAAACAACGACCCCCCTTCATACAACTGCAATTTGAAAGCGGCCTACCGGGAATGCGGATCAAAGCCGCACGAATTCATTCTCTGCCTCGAATACAAAGGACCTAAAGACGCAAAAATCACTTTCAGCCCCGTTAAAACCTGTGTATTTATTTCCGTCTTGAAAGAAACTCAAGACGATGACAATTCCGACAACCTGGTCAAAGCGACGTTCGACCTGTCCGACCCAAAATATGCGCCGTTTTTAGAACGGTTTTCCACCCCTGCCTTCAAAATCCGGTTCATCGACTCGAACCTCCATTTCCAAGATTTAATAGTAGAAAAACCAGAACAGATCAGAATGGACAACCACCCATCTTAACATAACACTAACATCTTAGGTCGGTTTTTTAGAAGTGAGACGAATAGCGGGAGAGACTCGCTTTAACAATCTCGAAAACACAGCCAGACACCAGGCCGGCTAACACGTAAATTTTCCAATTGCCGGACTGATTTGATTCTGCTTCCTTTTTTTGTCCTCTCTGCGCAGCTCTTTTGGCAATGGCTGCCTTAAAAGAGTCTGTTCCTATTCCCAAATTCTGGCTTTTTTTTGCGTCGTCAACTTGAGCGCCATTGCTAGATCCGTTCTCTGCAGTTTTTAAACGCATCCGCAAAAAACCAACCGAGGCTTGCCATTTTTCCTGAATCCGGTCGCTGATCCGCAAGCGGCTCCAAAAACTTTCGCCCTCTTCATCAGATCCAGGAACTAAATCACTGTTCATAGAGACAGGAGGCAAAAGAGGAATTGTCCTTACGGAACTCAAAGGCAAATAAGAAGATAATTTTCCCGCTTTATCATTCGCCCATTTCATAGGTCTATCATATCCATTGGCAGCGTCTTCTAAACTCTCTCGCATCAAGGCCAGATCCTGTTTAATCGCTTCAAGCGAAGAGCCAAGCTTCTGAATTCTCATATCGCCTTCTTGATAATCCCATCGGCCTTTCAAACTGAAGGCTGCTTCTTGAATCTCTTCAATCTCTCGGATCTTTTTACTGAAAATTTTCTCAAGAAATTCATTCATACTTTTTGAAGCGCTCCCCGTCGAAAAAACAAATCCGGAAGAAACATTTTGAACCAATGTACTCTGAACTTTTTCCAAAAATTTTTCGACATCAGACAAAATCAAGCTCGCATTCTGCATCGCCTCTTTTTTTGCTTTTAATGAGAAGCTCCAATTCGACCAAATGCGGACAGCCTCTCCTTCTAAAGGACGATAACCTTCTTGCGACTCATAATTTTTTCGAAAAGAAGGACTTTTCCCAAACAATTCATAAATCAAATAATTTCGACCTAAATCGCTCAGCTGAAGAACGATTTTTTCTTGTTCCACTTTGAATGCATCAAATACTTTTTGAACGGCTGGATCGCTCATCCTCAGCTTTTCCGAAGGAACCCCCGAAAGAGCATTTAGCTCTTCAGGATGCACAGCCGTTCCTTTCCAATCTGCTAATTTGCCGCTTTTTTCTGTAAGCCACGAGCTAAGGGCGGAAAATCCTTCTTCATGGATTTTCAACAATTGGAGATCTTGCTCAATCAACCCCACACTTCTATTTAACCAAAACCCTTTGTCATGATCCGACCGGACCGCACTTAAGTTTTTCTTTTCCGCAGAGAAAGCTGATTCGGCCCTTTCTTTCCAATTTTTCACATCCGTCAAAAGACGATTAAAACAATGCTCGGCACGCGTAATCTCTGTTAATAAAGACAAAGACGCCCCGTTCCGGGTGAATTCTGGAGCTCTCATTTCGCATGAGTAGAGAAACGGACAAAGAGCAGCTACCTCTTTCCGAAAACCATCTAGCGCCCTTTGAAACTCAATCAGATTAGACATTCTATCCTCTTTAAAAAAACAATCATTATAACACACAAAATAAAATATTTAAATCCTAACCTATCCCGATAAAATAATAATAATATTTATTTTAATTAGAGATCAGAACCAACCCTTCGATTCTTCTGCACAATTCTTTTCTGACTTGATGAAAAAAGTCCCCTTCATTATGCTGGTTCGCTTTAAGTAGCGCGGGCGTAGCTCAGTGGTAGAGCATCACGTTGCCAACGTGAGGGTCGTGAGTTCGAACCTCATCGCCCGCTATTTCAACCTGTAGTTTCCGGAGTCATCTGTGTCAGTTGCGTCCCATCCTATCGAAGAATTGATCGGCGAAGAAGTCCGCGTCATCGTACACCGAAAGCCTGCCTGCCGCATCGAATACGACGTAAAAGTCCTCCCCCCTTTAGTGGAAAAGGCTAAGAAAAACGCAATCAAGTCTGTGAGCAAGGAAGTCACCCTCCCCGGCTTTCGAAAAGGGCGCGCTCCAGAGGATATGATTCTTAAAAAATTTCCCCACGACATCGAACGGCAAATACACAAGTCCTTGGCGGACCTTGCCTTCTCCGAAGCGCAAAAGACGACGAAAATTCCCGTTTTGAACAATAATTCTTCCGTTTCTTTCGATTTAAAAAAACAATCGTCTGAAGGCACCGAGCTGACCTTTACTTTCGAAACGGAGCCTCAGATTCCCCAAGTCGATGCAAAGCAATTCCACCCGAAACCAGTGGACCGGACCGAAGTGGGCGAGAAACAATTGGAAGAGGCCATCCGGCAGATGCAGTTTTTCTATGCGCAGTGGAAACCGATCGCCGATCGCCCTGTTCAGGATGGAGATTACATCATGATCAATCTCGACACAGTCGAGGGAGATGTGGTTCAAAACGTGTTCCACCACATCCGCTTTGAAGTTTCAAAAGAGCGGATGGCCTCTTGGATGAAAAACCTTGTCCAAGGCGCTAAAATGGGCGATGTCCTCGAAGGGATGAGCGAGGCGGATGACGACGCGACGGAAGAAGAGAAAAATACTTTCAAGCCAAAACAAGTCCGGCTGACTCTATTAAAAGTCGAAGAGGCGACCCTTCCCGAGCTAAACGACGAATTCGCCAAGAAAGTAGGGGCAGGCGATGTAGCCAATATGCGCGAGTCAATCTCTAAGATTTTAAATGCGCAAGCCGATGAAAAAGCAAAAACCCAGCTTCGGGAACAGGTCAATGATTTTCTGATTGCTCAATATGCTTTCGATCTGCCTCAGTCGCTCATTGAAACAGAGAGAAAACACCGTCATTCACAGCATTTGCAAGATCCGAAATTCAAGGCGGAATGGGATAAAATGTCCCAGGAAGAGCGCAAGCAATTTGAAGAGAAATTGACGGAAGAGGCCGCCCAGGCCGTCCGACTCTTTTACATCTCCCGGCAAATCGTGAAAGACGCAAAAATTCCAGTGACCCACAAAGAGGTGCAAGATGAAGCGATCGCCCTTTTAGAGTCTCACGGGAACAGGAATATCCAGATCGATCAGATTCCAAAGGAAGTTTACGCTTTGGCCTTGTCGAAAGTGATCCTCGCTAAGTCGCAAGATTTAATCATCGGGCACCAAAAAGCTTGATAAAGCAGTTGAAGACTACTATAACAGAATAAAATCAACTTTCAGGGTGGGATCATGTCTTTAACGCCTTATGTCATCGAAGATACTGGCCGCGGCGAACGGTCGATGGATATTTATTCCCGTTTGCTCAAGGACCGGATCATTTTCATTGGGACTGATATCAACGATCAAGTCGCCAACGTAGTTGTCGCACAGCTCCTCTTCCTCAAAATGGAAGACCCTAAAAAAGACATCAATTTATACATCAATTCAAATGGCGGACAGATCACTGCCGGCCTTGCAATCCTCGACACCATGCAGTTTTTGGGATGCGATATCAACACGTATTGCATCGGGCAAGCCGTTTCCATCGCCGCTTTGCTTCTGGCTGCAGGAACGAAGGGAAAGCGCTTTGCACTCCCCCATAGCCGCCTTATGCTCCACCAACCCTACGGCGGGGTAATGGGCACTTCGGAAGATATTTCTCTCCAGGCCAAAGAGATCCTGGAGCTGAAAAAAATCACAGAAACGCTGACCGCCCACTTCACAGGACAAAGCATTGAGAAAATCCACGAAGATTCGGAACGCGATTTTTACATGAACCCAGAGGCTGCCCTCAAATATGGTCTCATCGATCATATCGCGAAACCCGCCCATCTGAACGCTGTCGCCGAACAGAGAAAACTGGAACTCAACGCGAGCATCCCTTAAGAGATTTTGGAAGGAACCATGACAAAAAAACCAACGCCTGCCGAAGTGGCCAGTTGCTCATTTTGCGGCCGGACTGAAGATATCGTTGAAAAACTGATTTCCGGTCCAAACGCCTATATTTGCGATAAATGCGTGGGTCTTTGCGTCGACATCATCCAGAAAAAGCCAGTCAACTATGAAATGAAGCTCCTCAAGCCGAAGGAGATCAAAGCCCATCTCGATGAGTATATCATTGGACAGGAATCGGCGAAAAAAACCATTTCCGTGGCCGTGTACAACCACTATAAACGGATCCGTTCCCTTTCTAAACAATCGGAGATCGAATACAGCAAATCAAACGTCATGCTGCTAGGGCCGACCGGATCGGGCAAGACCCTGATTGCGCGCACGCTGGCCTTGATCCTCGATGTTCCTTTCGCCATTTCAGACGCCACAACGCTGACAGAGGCTGGTTATGTTGGCGAAGATGTCGAAAACATCATTCTCCGCCTTTTGCAAGCTGCCGATTACGATGTCGCAAAAGCGGAGCACGGAATCATTTACGTAGATGAAATCGACAAAATCCGGAAAACTACCTCTAACGTATCCATTACGCGGGATGTATCCGGCGAGGGCGTTCAGCAAGCCCTTCTTAAAATCGTCGAAGGGACGGTCGCAAATGTGCCTCCTAAAGGCGGGCGCAAACACCCGAACCAAGAATACATTAAGGTAAACACCCAAAACATTCTCTTTATCGTCGGAGGGGCGTTTGTCCACCTCGATAAAATCATCGCGAAGCGATTAGGGAAAAGCACGATTGGATTCGATGCCACTACAAAACGGGCGATCGATACTCACGAGACCAATTACCTCCTCTCAAAAGTGGAACCGGAAGATTTGATTTCCTTTGGAATGATCCCCGAATTCGTCGGACGCTTCAATAGTATAGCGAATTGCAACGAGCTGACCATCCAAGACTTAGTTGAAATCCTCGTTAAGCCGAAAAATGCGATTATCAAACAATACATTAGCCTTTTCGCAGAAGAGAACGTAAAGCTCGAATTTACCCAATCAGCGCTAGAGGCCATGGCTGAAAAGGCGAAAAAGACAGGCACGGGGGCAAGAGCCCTTCGAATGATCGCAGAAAGCATCCTCCGGGATTTGATGTTCGAGGTTCCTTCCGACCCCACCATTAAAGAAATCATCATCGAAAAAGAGTCGATTGAGGACCAAAAGCCTCCTCGGGTCATCCGAGATCGATCAGCATAATCCCTTGAGGATCAATTAGCTAGAAACACCCGTATTGATCCTTAAGGACTTACTCGTTTCTCTCAACAACCCGCCTACATAATTCTAAATTTCTGTTCATCAGCACTTTACATCTTATCCCAACTCATTCTCCGTCAAGTTCTTATTTTATTTTCAAACAAATTTAATTATTTTTAATTACACAAGTAATTAATAATCAGCAATTAACTAAGTAAGTTCTAAATTATAAGTAAATAATAACTTTACAATCAATTAATATTGGGATAAACTAGAAGAAAGGAGAAAACAATTTATGACGCTTCAACTAGAAAAACAAATTCAAGAAGCCTTTAGCGACCTTAAAAACCTCACCCCTGAGAAACTCCAGGGATTGATCCAAGAGACAATGAAGACCTTTATGGATCTGCAAACGAAGGCTCGCTCAGAAAACCAGGCCGACCGGGATGAAGCGATCAAAACCGCCTTCTCCATTAAAGAAACACTCCAAACTCAGACGGAAAGCTTGTGCCAAAAACTGGGCATGGATCCGTCTCAACTTGCTCTTTTCGCCGAAACACCGTCGAATTTCACAGGCGAAGAATGGGATCAATTGAATATCGCAAAAAGAGAAATGGAAGCTTTTAAAAAGGAATTTGTCCCGGAGCAAAAAACCGCCCCGATCGTTAAGAAGACAAAAAAAACATCTAAAACATGGCTGGTAGGATAAATATGACAATCCAAAGCAATTATTCAAACCAAGTGAACGCTCCTAATGGCGCATCGCAAGTCGGTTCTCCGAACGATGCCAACCAAATTGCGAACAATACCATGGAAGCGTTTGGTTTAATGGCCTACATTGCGATGCTCCTGAACTCTTCGAATCCTCCCGCAAATGTGAAAACGTTAATTGCAAATGCAGAAGCCCAGTTACAAACTTTGAGCGGATCGGTCGACCCCAATTCAAAATGCGCCGCCGACATTAACAATGCGATCGCAGCGTTGAATGCAGGAACTTACCTAACCCTTTGGAACACTCCATCAGGCTCGCAAACTTCGATTCTCGCCGATGCGTTCAGTTGGATGAGTTCTACGAACTACAATTCAGCGACAAACGGAGCTAGCCCTGAGGTCGGTTTTTATGAATCGATGCTCTTCCTTGCAATCCCGATGACTCCCGGAGCCTCAGTGACCGACGAGGCAAACCTCGATGCGCTTTTATCCGCGTCAGGAAACGGCCCTGGAGCCGATATTTTACTGATGAATTTTGTTTTGAATTACACCTCGCAAATCCCGGGTATGACCCCTGCTGACCTTGCGGCAATTTTGCCAGCTTCCCCTTCGAACGACAATGGCGCATACAAAAATTTTCTAACAGAAATCACCTCCATCGCGCCCTCGTGGACAGCAAATTCAAACGCAGTCGATCAAAATTGGAATGCCTGGGCTGCCTGCTTACCTCCAAATAACTAAGATTGGCCCGGCTCATTTAAAAAAAAATTAAAAATAAAAAAAAGGCGAAACTATTATGGATATCAATACGATTCTTTTGCTTCAAGAAGAGCAACAATTGGCCACCCAGCAGGCCAGTGAAAAAAACGACCAGGTCCAAGTTGCCACGAATTCTCATTTTACCGCTTCTTTGTCGATCGATTATTTGACGACAGCGGCAACGCAAGCCCACACCATTGCATCGACTCTTCCTTCAGGTTTTTCAGTAAAAACCGAAAGCTCTTCCGCACCGACTCAGCATAATATCGCAAACGTCGGCGGAAGCGGCCCCGGCCCTTCCTGGACGCAAAACTACCCTCCCGCTAACGGAGACGTCAACCCGCCGCAAGGAACAACGAACGACCCTTCAGTCCCTCCTTACAGCACGAACGCATCGAACCCAGGCGGCGATCAAGGTTATTTAGACAAACTTTACCAGTTCATTGCAAACCTGGCCGCTGAACCAAACAACCTGGCCCAAGGCCAGATTTTCATGCAGTACCTCCAAAACTTGACTGCTGACGGTCTTTTATATCCGGGCAGCCCCGCTGACCAATTCCTCCAAAACTTAGGCAAAAATGACGGCGGAGTGACGATCTATCAATTGATCGACAAGTACATGGACTCGAACGCAGAGCTCGCCTATTTCGAAGGCTACACAACTCCTAGCGGACAGGTTTATCCTCCCGGCAACGGAGCGGCCCAGGCATGGATTGCCAATCAAATGAACATCTTGAACGGATTGGGCAAATCCAGCTCCTACACTCAAGAGATGCAAAACGAACTGAACTCTAACGTTTCTACCTGGTTCACACCGAACATTCCAGGACCGAACAACACGATGATCTCAGAATACGACATGCACCACCTGAATGCGAATGGTTACTACATGAACGTGCCAGGCGCTGGAATCCAGTATTGGAACCCATCGGGATCGGCAAGCCCTACAGCTACAGATGTGGCTTGGAGCAACTTCTTGATTTATTCGATGATTGCCGGATCAAGCTCAACCCAAACGCCTGACCCGACGATGGTCGGCTTAAGCAATGGTTTAGATGGGATTAACAAAGAATACCGAATGCAGATCTTCGAGCAACTCGTGGCTCAATTTAAAAACGACCCTACGCTGCTGCTTACAATGTTTATCATGCAGACAACTTCCAATGAGTGCGATAGCCAGCTTTCAGGACAGAGCGACCAGACCGACCGCCAAACCCTCATCACAAACCAGATGAGTTCTCTGACTCAGGCAGCAGGAACCATCGGTACGATGACTCCCGCGGCAGCTTTGCAATTCATTCAAAACTTGAATACGGTTACAGGAATGGTGAATACGATGCAGTGTACCTCAGGTTATGCTGCCAGCTTTAACCAAAACGTCGCTCAAGCTTTTTGGAACATCGCGATTCCTTCGACTACGATCAACGGACAGACTTGCACCAACATGCAGCAAGCCTTTAACGCCTGCTATCCTAACGGGATTACAAATGGAGCCCAACCTTCGGCCCAATGGCAGAGCGTGATCAATTCGATCAACCCGACGCTTGCCCCAGGGGGAACGCCTCCTACGGCGCCAGGAACGCCTCCCTTGGCGCTCCAGACTTTCTTGAACTCCCTCCAACAGGGAGCCGCGATGGTGTCTCAGCAGTCGAAAACGATCTCGACGATCTCGGCATCGATTTCGAACTTGTTAGACCAGGTTCTTAAAGTGATGGGATTTGATTTAAACCCGACATCTGGCGGCGGCGGCGGTTACACAGCCCTCATCAGTTCGATGGTCGGCAACCAGATTTCTCACTAAGAGGCGATGATGAAACAATTCCACCCGCTCACCGATTTACAATGGCAGGTTCTCGAGCCTCTCTTCCCCCTCCCCGAAAAAAGGGGGAGAGGGAAGCCTCACACTCCCTGGAGGAATGTGGTGAATACGGTTCTTTTCGTCCACTCCACGAATTCAAAATGGGCGAATGCGCCGACCGGCCTTGAATGGGCGTCGAAATCAGCAGCGCATCGCTGGATGGACATTTGGAAAAAAAACGGCCTCCTGGAACAAATTTTGTCCCTCATGGAAAGCATGGCCCAAATGGCATCGGAGATTCCTGAGCAGAACATGGCCGCTCAGAGAGCATCTACAACATCTTTCGCAAATCAAATCTAATTTCAATAGCGCGATTTTTTCGCGCTTTTTTTAAATAAAAATATCGGGACAGAAAACAAAGTTAATTGATTTACAATTTAAGTTATTTAAATTATAATTACGTATAGGCAATAATACATAATTACAAAAGGTGAAACAATGACATCCACTGATTCAGAAATGAGTTCAACAACACTCAACCAAACGGGAAATATCCCTAAAGCCTCCCACAATTCCAATTCCAGCACTCCCGTTTATTTAAAGACTTCCTCAATTGGTTATATGGCTCTTTTGATGTCGATGCTCGAGAACGCAGACTCTGTTCAAACTCTGGAATCGCAAGGATTAATGAGCCTTACAGAAGACGCGAACAACTTGACAGAGCAGTATTCAACCGCTTGGATGGCCGTCATGAATAACCCGAACGATGCAGCTTTATTGAAAGATATGGCAGCAAATCCTGGCAATGTCACAGCGGATTACGCGAAGTTGAGCGATTTGGGCAAATTGACTTGGGACTCAGGTTCCAGCACAGGACTTAACTCTTCGCAGCAACAGTTTCAAGTAAACGAAGACATGACAAAGTTTAACGCAGACAATACTTCCTATAACCAAGCGAACTCGTTTTTTGGCGGGATTACCAGCGGCTTGAATAGTACGGTCAGCAACATTACAAACCAGGTTTCATTGGACTATCAGCAAATCCAGTCGAGCCCCCTGGCCATCCAAGCAACCATTCTTAGCGTGGTTTAAGGAGATCTCATGGCAACAGCGCAAAACATCAATTTTCCATCAGCCTCGGCCCTTCTTTCGCCGCAGGTCGCTTATAAACTGACAAATCGAGAGGAAAAAATCGTCTCGATCCATTCCTCAAGCCCGCAAAGCAAAAGTTCTCGCAAAAAAGCGATGCTGACGAAGAATGCTCCCCAGATGAATCCCGCTCAACAGGCAGGATCAGGATCTGCGGCTCCGAATACAGCTCCCCTGAAACAGGCGCTCACTTTCTTGGCGCAGTTGGAAGCTTACATGACCTCGGTCCTTTTGACCCAAGTCCAGCTCAGCGAAACTCAAGGGACGCTTTCAGAGGCGCAGACCGGCACTCAAAATAACTTGGTTGCCATCGCCCAGAATCAGGCAGCCCAAGCCGTTAAACAGTACCAAGCCTACGACACCGCTTTAGCAGCGCAGCAGCACGAAAGCTGGTGGCAGAAAGTTTTAGGATACGTCGTCGCCGCTCTTTGCTGCGTTGTCGCCGCATTCACGGGGGGCGCTACAGCCTTTTTGGCCGCCGCTATCCTCACTACCTTTACTCTCACAGGCGGGCAGACTGCTTTAGATAACGCTCTTGGAGGCCCTAAGTGGCTCGACGATCTCGGCACCGCCCTGGTCGGAACAGTGCTCACTTGCGGCGCTGCGGGACTTTGCAACTCGCTCCTTTCAACAGCCTCTTCCGCCGCATCCGATGCGGCCGACACAGCCGCCTCCTCAGTGGAAATGACGGTTTTAGGAGGAGCAGAGGACGCGGTTGCCGATCTCGCTGAAGCTGAAGCTCAAGATATCACGGAAGACGAACTCTCCGGACAAGCGCTGAACGCCGAAAAAAATGAAGTCAAAGAGGCCGTCAAGAACGCGGTGGCAAAATTAAAAAGTTTCGCAGCGGAGAACCGTTCGCAATTCCTCCATATCGGCGGCCAATTTTTCGCAACGCTCAATCCGTTGGGAGACTTGATCACCCTCATGCTCGAGAAATGCGGAGTAAACCCAGAAGACGCGCAGATCGCGGGATCGATTGCAGGAAGTTTATTGTCTGTAGGAGCCTTTGTTGGAGCGGAATATGCCCTCTCCAAAGCGATGGCAGCTACGGAAGATGCAGTCCAAGATTCTCTTTTGCAAAAAATCGAAGCCAAACTCGGCGCAAAGAACTTATTCTACACCCAAGTCGCATTGGGGTTGATGACGCTTTCGTTCCAAGCCGCACAATCAACTTTTGGGATCAAAGCCGGACAGTCCCTGCTTACAATGGCCTCGATCACGGAAGAGATAGGGAACTCCCAAGCTGAACTGTCATTCTATAATGGCATCATTTCGGCAGCGCAAAACCAATCGAACGACCAGAGCTTTGAAAACCTGATGAACGCTTATGCAGAGATGTCATCGAATTTCGATGCGCTCATCGAACCGGGTCAAAAAGCTGTAGAAATATTAGGATAAATTTAAACAATAAAAAAGGAAACTACGATGTCAACCTTATCAGGTCATTTAGGAAACCAGATTCCTCCAGCTTGGGCTTTCGAGGGCGGTCTTTTAGAAAGTATCGAAGACCAATCAAAAGTTCAACAAGACCAATACGCAACGAACGGCTCTCTCGTAAAAATAGGATCGGAAGAAGCTCAAGCGAATGCAAACAACGCTGCAGCGATTGCCCAACAAGAAGCCGATGGTCTTCGCGACTCGGCTGTTGGACAAATCGTTGGAAGCGTTCTCAGTCTTGCCACAACAGGCGCATCGATTGGATTCACTACTTACGCCGCTTACAGAGGGACGACCCGCGCCGCAGGTAAGAACTTGGATAATGCCAAGTCGTGGGATACAGCCATTAAAGACGCGATGAAACCATCAAGCTCTCCTACCTACATCGCTGCGGACGGAATTGAAATGGATGAAGTGGGCAGCAAAAAAGGCTATGTCAACCCTTTTTCAGGCGAAGATGGAACATCCCCCTATGACAATGAAGTTCCTGGAAAATTAAGCGAACTTTACGGCCAAGACAAAGAAGCGTTTTCTAAGCTTGCCGACCGAGTTTCAAAGAATAAAGAGCTGCTCGAAAAAGTGTTCGACAACGCACAAGGCGAATTCCGAAGGATTGAAGACCGTCTGGGTTCTGTGGGCGGGGCGCTGAACAGCGGATCTCAAGCAGTTGGTTCCTTTTATCAAGCTAAATGCAAGCAGCAAGAAGTTGATTTGCAAAGCGCGCAAAAACTGGCGGAATTCGGCCAAAACGCGATCGGCACAACCCAGTCGATCATCACGCAAGCGATCAATGGAACGGGAAACCAAATCAATTCCATCGCCCAAGCGATTTCTGCGGTCGCCGCGTCGAACAAAGTCAATTAAAGACTCCCTTAAGGACTGCTCTAGTAGAGCAGTCCTTTTTTCTTTATATAAATATCTTATAATAAACCAATTACATACTAAAATAAACCTTTAATTTTAATGTTTTTTGTAGTAAAATTGTAACTACAGAATCAAGGATATTTAATCTATGTACACACCCCCCGCAGGCACCTCCTCCCCCCTTTCAGAGATGATCATTACTACCCGCCCATCTGACGGCGCCTCGCCCCCTACTACGCCCGCAAGCGGACCTGCACCCGATCAAGAATCGATCTTCACCGTTAAAGCAGATCCTCCAACGTTCCATGTCACCAAACTCCCCTCCCCCTCCTCGTTCCTTCCTCGCTTGTATTGCGTTGCATCCAACGGCAGCACCCATGAATTAAACCTAACGCCAGCGCAGAAAGAAAAATTCGAAGAAGGGGTAAAAACACTCCTTGCGCACCCTGACATCCAACCCGCGGTAGACGGCAAGACCATCGAGAAAATCGATTTCAATAACCTTTATATCTACCTCAAAGGCGAAGCAAAACCGATCCCCTTCACCTCCGATTTAAACCCTGTGATTGCAATCCGCCAAATATGCAACGAATATGTGGATAAAGAAGGAAAACACGGCGGCATCGCCTGGCCGACAAGATCGCGGGGAGAACGAACCACATCGACGGCCAACACCCCGCCCGCTTATAATAGGCCAACCTCCCATCTAAAAAACCTCGAATTTACAAAAGAGGACGAAGCCAGCGCCCTGGCGAATTGGATCCAGGATCCGCATCATCCCAAGGACAACCTCACTCCATTGAAACAACGCCAAGCTGCGCTCGTATTAAAAGAACAATGGATTGCTTATTTAGAAGATCAGAAACGGAAAGCTCCGGACAAAACCGCAAAAGAGCAAATTGAAAAGATCGAAAATAAGCTAAACGAAATTTGGGACTTCGGACTCCGTTTCGAAATGGCCCATCCGCTCCTCTCCCCTGCCGCTGCTGAAGCCAAAGAAAAGGCAGCTCTTGGGATCTTAAGCAATCCAGAAAGGCATCCTGTCCAAGGTGGCAAAACAGCCCTTCTCCTCCACAAAATTTCCCCTTCATGGGGACTAGAAGAGGCAGATCTTCAGGCTGAAAAAGAATGCGCGAAAGATCTCGCCCGTTCCAGCTTCACCGACCATCTCCAATATAGGGAAGTTTCGGAGCGCATCGACTCCCCCATGAAGCACGATTCTCTTCAGGACGCCTTTGCCAATCTCGCTAAAGCGGTCGTCGCCGCTGAATCGGCCGTTTCTCTTGCCGCCAAGGAAAAATTGATCGATGAGGCGCTCAACGCTCCGAAAATTCAATCTCTTTTCAATCTCGCTCCTTCGCGCAGTTTCCGCGATGAAATGAAAGCCCAAGTCAAAGGGCGGATCGAGGGAATCCTGGAAACTTTCAGGAATGCAGATTTTAGACGTACTCCCTTAGCCGGGAGTAAAGCCATTCAGCAGATCGAAGATTTCGATCGTCGAATAGAGACCGCTCGCCAAACAGCGACCCAGGGAGTTCTCGAAGATGCGGACCGTTTAGCTGCTGAAAATGAAAAAATCCTCGACCGTTTGCCAGCGCCTCTCACCGCTGAACAACAAGAAAAGCAGCGCCAAACAGAAGAATGGGCTCAAAAGTCCCGCGAATTATCTGAGCAGCTGACAACGAATGCAATCCCTAAAGATCAAATTGCAGCCGCAGAAATCCAAGCTGCCGCGATCCATCGGGCCCTCTTCCAAATCAACACTTTTCTAAATAGATAATCTCTCCATCAAATCCAGATCTGCGCTCCGATGACGGCCCATAGATCTGTTTTTTTATTCCCTTGTAAATTTTCTTCCCTCCATAGAATAATGAAGCAGAGGGTGCACGCCAATGCTTCTTCGAGATTGCTTAGAAAAACTTTATGACGAACTTGAGATCGAACTCAAGCCCAAGCCGAATGAGAAAAAATTCTTCTCGTTCCGTTTGCGCGATGGCGTTCAAGTCGATTTAAAAGATCTCGAACCGGGAGTGGCGATGCATTCCAAGATTTGCCCCTGTCCTGAAAGAAAGAGAGAGGATTTGTTTATATTTCTGATGCGAGCCAATCTCCTTGGACAAGGCACAGGAGGCTCCCGCATTGGACTCGACCCGGAAGAGAAATTCTTGACACTCTCCTTAGGATTGCCTTATGAAATGAACTATCAAAGTTTCAGGGAAAATCTAGAAGATTTCGTAAATTATCTAGTTTATTGGCGCGAAGAAATCGCGAAAATAGAAAAAGAAGAAAGTTTTTTGTAGAATCGAATCTACAATTTTAACGACTGGATGGAGCAAAGAGCAATCAGAGCTGCAGCCAGTCCTACCAAAAGTTAAAAAATGCCGGCGCATTTAATTGCTGAGGAAGGCCCCCATAGAGGTCTCCTTTTAGATTTGGAAGAAGGGAAAGAGTGGGTCGTCGGACGCGATCCAGACGGCGCCGATTTCGTCATTGAAGACAGCACGGTTTCTCGGAAAGCGGCGCGCCTCACCAAGACGAATGAAGGGATTTCCCTCAAGAATTTAAGCCGCGTCAACCCCGTTCTCATCAATGATGAAGAACATGAGGAGCCGGTTCTTTTAAAAGAAGGTGATCGAGTCCAGATCGGCAATTCAGTCTTCCTCTTTTCAGAAAAACCATTTCCCACAACAGCATCCCGCCCTCCCAAAAAGCCCAAAAAGAAGAAAAAAGGGGGCTACGACGACATTTTTGGAGATCTTACAGAAGAAGAATCGGGCGAAAAAGAGAAACAAGAAGAAACCGAGCCCATTGCCTCTCCCCCTCCAATCCCCCTTGCTCCTGAAGCCCCGGAAGCTTTGGAATCAGGCGCCTATGACACCATTTTTGAAAGCAGTGAGGAGAGCCTTCCTTTCAATTTAATTTCTGAGACGCCTCTTTTATTGAAAGTCATTTCAGGCCCCAATGCAGGCGCTGAAATCGGCCTTCAAAAGGGACGCGATTTCACGATCGGAAAAGATGCGAACGCTTGCGAAATTGTATTCCAAGACTTAAGCGTTTCCCGGACTCATGCGCGACTGTCTGTCTCTCCTGACGGCGCAATGGAAATTGAAGACCTGGGATCGAAAAACGGAACCCTCGTCAACGGCGTTCCCGTTACGGAAAAAACTCCGATCACTCCGCAGGACTTGGTTGCTTTAGGAACGACCGTCTTTTTGATCATCGACCGGGAAGCTCCCCAGGAAACGATTTACTCTCAAGCGATGCCGAGCTATGAAACCGCAAAACCGGTTTCCACGGCCGAAGAAGAGGCCCTTCTTCCAGCAGAGGAAGAAAAAAAAGCCTGGCACTGGAAACAGGAGAGGATTCCCAATAAACATCTGATTGCGGGCGGGTCCTTTTTAATCATTTTCTTAATTGTCTTCCTTAGCTTTTTTTCCCTTTTTAAGTCGAGTGGAATTGAGGTGGTCCAAAAAGAGCCCGTCTCCGAAATTCAGGAAGCCCTTGAGAAGTTCAAAGATGTTCAGTATTCCTTCAATCCAGGGAGCGGAAAACTTTTCTTGGTCGGTCACGTCCTGACCGCTGTCGATTACCAAGAAATGCGCCACCGGATCAACCAGATTCCTTTCATAACGGGCACGGAAGACAACGTCGTGATCGATGAATATGTCTGGAAAATGATGAACGACATCATCAGCGAAAATGCGGGCTGGCGCGGAGTGAGCATAGGATCTTCCTCTCCAGGAAAATTCATTGTCAGCGGCTATCTCCTGACGAACGACGATTCCGCCAAACTCAATGAATATTTAACGGTCAATTTCCCTTACTTGGACCGGCTTGAGAACAAAGTAGTCGTCGAAGAGACGCTCAACGCTCAGGTGCAAAGCATTCTGGCCGCGCAGAATCTCGGGGCCGTTACCTTTCAATTGTCGAACGGAGATGTGATCCTCTCGGGGAGATATAGCGAAAAGATGTCGGACACTTTTGACCAAATGCTGAAAAAGCTGAAGTCGACTCCCGGGGTAGCCTCCGTAAAAAATTTTGCAGTAGCGACCCATCCTGACCTCGCAAGCATTGATTTAACCCAACAATACCAAGTCTCTGGTTCCTCGATGCATGAGGGGCGGGGATTCAGCGCTGTATTAAATGGGAAAATCTACACTTTGGGAGATTTAGTTGATGGAATGAAAATTGTATCCATTGAACCAAGTACGATTCTTCTTGAAAAAGATGGATTAAAATATAAAATCGACTACACGCGGTGAAACGAGGAGAGACGACTTATGTATGGAATGGAAAAAAAGACCGGAGAGAAATTTGCTTTCGATCTCGAAAAAGAGATTAAAGAAAATCCAACTCGCGGCAAAGAAATTTTAGATAAAACCGAAAAAAAAATGCACGAGATCAAAAAGTCATTGAGAGAAGGGCAGAACGAAAAAGACTTTGATCGGTTTGGAATCCTTTTGCACGGTTATGCCGCCTTGCAAAAGATCATAAGAAAAGTAGCAAAATAGGAGCTTCACGATGCCTACATTACCCGGCGTAACCATTTCGTTCCACTCTCTGATTTCCGCCTATAAAAGGCTGCAGTCAGGATTGGTCCAACAAGTCCGCAGCTTAGCCAGCAAAATCAGCCAGGCGACTCCCGGTTCGTTTATTTTGCTCCAGTTCCAAATGAGCCAAGTGACGCAGATTGGAGAATCGATCTCAAACTTGATCTCGCAGGTGAACTCCGTCATTAACTCAGCCGTAAGGAACCAAAAACCGCAATAATAGCCTGATCGTTTCGCTCATGCTGTTTTTGTCTAAATGAGGACTCAAAAATGACCACTATAAATAAATACAAAGAAGATTTCATCCTTCTGGTTGAAGCGGGATTTATCGCTGTGAACCAGGCGGATGAAGACGCAGCCATGAAACTTTTTCGGGCCGCTGAGATGTTGAATCCGGACAATGTTTTGCCTCGGGTAGGCTTCGGATATCTACATCTTCATAAACTCGAGCTCAAACAAGCGGTCAAAGCGTTTGAAGAAGTTCTGGAAAGAGATCCTCAAAACGATATGGCTAAAGCCTTTTTAGGTTTAAGCATGAGCATGATGCCCAATTCGATTGAAAAAGGGGAAAAAATCCTGGAACAAACCCTTAAATCAAAAGATCCGATGGTTAAGCGGCTGGCGGACACTGCGATCGATTTCGTAGAGCGCTTTATTAAAAAACCCTCCGGACCTGCAGGGAAAAACAAGTAAACATCTATGACGACACCTCCAGACAAAAGTCCTGACCGGATCACACCTGGGAAAACCCCTGAGGCGATTGAGAAACCAGCAGTTCCTAAACAGCCTGCTAATTTTCAGTCATTCATGGAGGGAGGTCCCTCAAAATCGCCTCCTGGAATGCCCGGGACAACGGGCGCGCCAAGCGGCCCCACCCCGCTCGATTTGTCCCGAGGAGCTTCCTTGCCCACCGGGACTCCCACTTTCGATTCGATTCAATCTCAAGCAAAGACGGCTCAAGACTCCCTTGGCACGGTCGGTCAACAGCTCAACGAACCGAACCTTAAATTAAAGCGGTCGCAAAATCACCTCCTCCGAAATAAACTATCCGATGCGAATCAGTACATCCGCACCGCGGGCTCGAAATTAGGAGTCGATGCGCCCCCCTTTAAAATGCCCCCGGGGACAACGGGCGTCGACCGTTTCCTGGCCTTCGTTAACGATGGGCAAGAACAACTGTTATCGGTACAGCAAAAACTCAAAAGCATGAGTGCCTCCGGAGAGCAAATCAGCCCAGGAGATATGATGCTCATCCAGGTGAAAATGGGATTGGCCCAGCAAGAAATCGAGTACTCTTCCACGCTCCTTGGAAAAGTCATCGATTCCATTAAAACAATCATGAACATACAGCTTTGAGATACCCCTAATCCATGGACCTGCCCCCTTCGTTCGACAAGCTGCTCAACCACCTCGAAGATGTCGAGCTGACTACTGTCCACGGCCGAATTACAGAGGTCGTCGGCATGTTGATCCGGGCCGTCATCCCTCAAGTGAAAATGGGCGAGCTTTGTTTAATCAAAAGACAGGGAGAGCCGTTAGCGGCCGAGGTCGTCGGATTCACAAAGGATGAGGTGATCCTCTCTCCTCTGGGAGATATGAAAGGGATCGGCACCTCCTCGGAGGTCATCCCGATGCGCATGCCCATGCACATCAAAGTCGGACCCGGGCTCCTTGGCAGAGTATTAAACGGTCTTGGACAACCCCTCGATGAAGATACAAAAGGGCCTCTTAAAGTCGAAGAAACCGTTCCCGTCATCAACCCGCCGCCAGATCCTCTTAAGCGGAGCTTGATCACAAAACCTCTGTCTACAGGCATCCGTTGCATTGACGGCATCCTCACTTGCGGCCGAGGCCAAAGGGTAGGGATTTTTTCCGCAGCCGGCGTTGGAAAATCCACTCTTCTGGGAATGATCGCCCGAAACGCAGTCGCAGACGTCAATGTCATTTCCTTGATTGGCGAGCGAGGCCGCGAAGTTCGCGAATTTCTCATGAATGACCTCGGCCCTGAAGGGATGAAGCGGTCGGTCATCATCGTATCCACTTCTGACCAAGCAGCCCAAATGCGGCTCAACGCAGCCTATGTAGGCACTGCGATCGCCGAGTATTTCCGAGATCAGGGCAAATCGGTCATCTTAATGATGGACTCGGTCACCCGCTTCGCCCGCGCGTTGCGTGAAATTGGACTTGCCGCAGGCGAGCCGCCCGCCCGTGCTGGCTATACTCCTTCCGTCTTTGCGATCCTCCCCCGCCTCCTCGAGCGTTCCGGAAATTCGGAAAAAGGGTCGATCACTGCCTTTTATACGGTCCTTGTCGCGGGCGACGATCTCAACGAACCGGTCGCAGACGAAGTCCGTTCCATCCTGGATGGACACATCATCCTCTCTACTGAGCTTGCACGTCAATACCACTACCCCGCCATCGATGTCTTGGCCTCTGTCAGCCGAATCCTCACCCACATTGTCGACCGCCCCCACTTAGATCTCATCGGGAAAGTGAGGGAAGTTTTGGCCAACTACAAGAAAAACGAACTGCTCATCCGGATCGGCGAATACAAACCCGGTTCTGACAAAAATGCAGATTTTGCCCTTAAATACATCGATAAAGTCAACCGCTTCCTCCGCCAACAGGTCGAAGAAAAATCGACCTACGAAGAAACCATCCGTCTGCTCAAAGCCCTCTTTACTTAAAATAAATATTTACCTATTTTTTTCCTCCAAAAATAGAGCTAGTCAACCCTCTAAGAACCGAAAAATCGACTGAAACTTTTTAGTGGGATAGGTTCAATGACCTTTGAAATTTATTACGGTACACTCCCCTTCTTCGAAGAATCTTCCTTTTATCAAGGCGATGGATTCCACTGTCCAACAGACCCTCCGCCCCGCCTTCCTCCAATGCAACAAACGCTTCCTCCTTTTCAGAAAACCCTAAACATAACTCCGGCAGATACCACTCAGTCGTCAAAGATAAGCGTCCTCTCCTCACAAATCTTACCTCCTCAACACGCTCAGAAAACACAAAATCCTGCATCGCCTCTTGTTGAACCTGAATTCTTAGATCCTTTCGACCGATTCGAAACTCCAGATCCACTCCCTTCCCAAGAATCAACCAATCCCTGGATTCATGACCTCTTGAGTACGCAAACGCTCCCTTTGCCCGCCGATCCTCGTTCCGCTCCAGATACGCAAATTTCCGAAGCCTCTCCCCCCATCCTCATCTCTGGAAAAAAATTTGCCGCTCAATTATTGGAAGACTTCAATACTTACATCTATACACCCAACATCAAGAGACGCGAAATTTTTAACACAAGCATAACAACCATCCAATTTTACAAAAAAATTACAAAAAAATACTTCGAATATTTGAAGGAAGGATTGGAAGCCTCGGCCGCTTTATCAAAAGTCCTGGAATCTGTGAACGCAACCCACAGCAAGAAAATCAAAGATCTCAAACAATTCACAAGTTTTATTGAAATCTTGCAAAACGATCCAGAAGCCAAGCAACTGCTCTACACTAACAAACGCAAGAAAAGCAATGACTTTGCGCCTGCGGATGCACAAGACTTTTCACAAAACGTATTTGATGATTTTCAATATCATTTTGCATCAAAATCCTGTCTAGATAATATGAAGTTTAAGAGTTCCAGAAATTTTTACGACCAATATCAATATGCAATTCGAATCTATCGCGATCTTTTAGAAATTAATTATCCTGAAGATTCCGCAATAAAGGAAGCTTTGGATCGCTCAAGGAAACGCAAGAAATTACGGCACCCTAGACATGATGTTGCATTCAAAGAACTCCTCCAAAAATTGAAAGAAAACCCCGAAGTCTTCGCTTTTGTCTGCCGAAAATAAAAGATCGATTTTAAACCGCTCCCATTGCGATGAATGGAGGGGTAAGGTAAATTGATGAAGTGACCTCATGACAAATCCGTTGACTTATCCCCTCGAACAGTTGATGTCGATTAAGAAAAATCGATTTGATCAAGCTGTCAAGCTTCTTGAGGAAAAAAAGAACCTATTGAAAAAAGCAGCGGAAAAGCTGCAGGGTTTAGTAGTCGAGAGAGACCAGGTTTTGCAGCATCGAATTGATAAGTTGAACCAATTTAGACGAGAACTAGACTCCGGGACGACAACGGACAAGATCCAGCAGATGAAAGGGTATTTGAAAACTGTCGAAGAGAAGCTTGCAGAAAAGCAGAAAAAAGTCACGGAACAGCAAAAACAAGTCGACCTGGCGCAAAAACAAGTCGACCTGGCGACAACTGAATTGTTCCAAAGAAAGAAAGATTTAGAAAAACTTGAAATTCACAAGAAAGAATGGGAAAAGGAAGTTCATTATTGGACAGAGCAGAAAACGGCTGTCGAGCATGATGAACAAGGTTCAGCGACCCATGAGGTCCGCAAACGGGATGCCGAAAAGAGAAAAAAACGGGACGATGCATGAGCACTGAAAGGACAGGCGGACCGCCTCCGATAGATCATGGAAAAGCTTCCCAAGACACGAAGGCTGCGCGGGAAGAAAAGCAAAAAGTCGAAAAAGTCAGGGCTGTCGACGCGGATGAGGAAGCTCAGAAACGGAGAAAATTCCGGGACATGATGATGGGAGATGAAGATCTGCCCCTCGATTTAGAGCCTCGCTCGCCAAGCCCTTTTGAAACGGAATTCTACGCAGCAAATGCAGGCTTAACCAGCAGCACCGCCTCCTCTTCCGCGGCCTCATCTGACGAAATGGGCGATTTCGGAAGTTTAGAAGATACGTCTATTCCCAGTCCTGCCTACACACCCCCTCCAGACGTTTCAACCTCCTCTTCTCAATTGGAAGAGTCCTCCGATCAATCCAACCTTCCCCAGTCCGATGGATTTTGGGAGAATCTTGATTTTCCACCCGATCAACCTCTTCAGACACCCCAATTCGAAGAAACGCCTCAATCGCAAAACCAGCCGATTCAAACTTCTTCCCAAGAAGCCGCCCCGTCGGGCCAAAAAAAAGGAGCCTCTGGATCTAAAAAGAAAGATCCCTCCCCTTTCGGTCCTCCAGGAAAACCCTCTTCAGAAACTTCAAGTAAAAAACCTTCGGCAGCCCCATCAGTCCAGCCCTCTCCCTTCTTCACAGCGCCCAACGCAAAACAGCCGCAAAAACCCTCTGTTTTGCCGGGGAAAATGCAGCCGAAACCCAATTTTTCAGAGTCGCAGTCCAATCTAAAACCCTCTTCCAATGAAAAAAAAACCCCGGCCTATCCGGTGGCATCCGAAGGAAAAGGAAAAAAGGATTTGGGCAAGCCGCCCAACAAGGAAGAAGAATCCTCTCCTTTCAGCATGTCTCAGGAAGCAGTCCTTCCCTTTAGCTCGCAAGAACAAGGAACGCGGGACAAAGAAAAAGAAAATCCGCGCGAAATGGAAATCGCAGCTCCCTCGCTTCCTTCTCTGCCAGCGGACGTTCAGCCCTTAGCGCAAGCAGCCTCAACCCAGGCAGCTCCTTATTTAAGACCTGAAACCCTCTCCCTTTTTTATCAAATGGTCGGCACAATTTACGTGATGACGTCCCAATCCGGAGTCAGCCGCACCGAAATTGTATTGAATAATCCCAACTTTGCAGATTCGAAATTTTTCGGAGCGACAATTACAATTGAAAAATATGCGACAGCTCCCGATTCTTTCAACGTCCGGCTGACAGGATCCCAAACGGCTGTCACTGCATTTAAAGAGAACATACCAAGCCTCATGACGGCTTTTCAAAACGGGAATTTTACCTTTCGGATCAATCGCGTTGAAGCGGAGTATTCCGTAATCAAGCCCTATTTTCGCCGGAAAGAAAAAGGGGAAGACGGACAGACGGGAAGCGGTTCGAGAGATAGGAGAAAATAATCATGCATAAACCTCCTTTCGCCTGGCTGAAAAAAATCTCGCCGGAATTGCTTGAACTCGATTCCAACCCCCTTTTTGGAAAAGCGCCCCCTTTCGATTGGGAAAAATTTTCTTCCCTCATCTCCTCCCGTTTTGGGATTCAACCGCTTAAGCTTCGACCTTTAGAGCAATCGTGGCTTGAATCAGACGCGTTGAAACAAGGGCTAGGGCCGAATTTGCTCGTTATCCCTCTTATCGTCTCCCCCTTGCAAGGTGAAGTTTTTTGGATTATGTCCCGGAAAGACGTCTCAAAACTCACCTCCTGGCTTTTGAACGGGAAAACGAAAGGGAAAGCGTTTTCTTCCGAGTTGCTGCAAGAAGGGTTTTACCGCTATTTGCTTCTCGAGACCCTCGATACGCTGCAAGAAATAGAGCCGATGAATGCCTTTACCCTCCATTTAAATGAAGAAGGGGAAATGCCGGAAACCCGCGCTTTTTGCATCGATGTAGAAATTCATTTTGATTCGAGTTCCTGCTGGGGCAGATTAGCAATTCCTTCCGGATTTCAAAAATCCTGGATCCGCCATTTTGAGATGGCTCCCCATGAATTCGTACCGGCTGAACTGGCCCAACAGACATCGTTGAATCTGGGGATCCGCACAGGATCCGTTAAAATAAGCCAAAACGAATGGGAAGAAATTGAAGAGGGAGATTTCCTCTTGCTCGATAAAGAGAGCTACGATCCTCGCAAAGAAACAGGCTTAGCCACTCTTACGTTAGGTCAAACTCCCCTTTTTAACGTTCGAATCAAACAAAATAAAATTGAACTTCTCGATTACGCTTTTACCCACGAGGAAACCATGGAACAGAAAGCGCCCGGCAATCCCCCAACCCACGCTCACCGCGAAAAGCCAGCCGAATCTTTTTCTGCCGACGAATCAGAGGTCGTCTCGATCAAAGAAACTCCCCTGCTTGTCTGCGTCGAGCTCGCCCGTCTCCGGATGTCCCTCGAAAAATTGATGCATTTGAACCCTGGAAATTTTCTTGAATTGCCTATTCAGCCAGACCAACCCGTTTCCTTAACTGTAAACGGCCAAGTCGTGGGCCGTGCGGAGTTGGTCCATCTGGGAGAGGCCCTTGGATTACGTATTTTGGAAATCGGAAAGTAAACGCCTCTGATTTTCGAGGGGCCCCTGATGAAGCAGCGACAGGATGGACAGGATCAACGGATGGGTAGGATAGAGAAGGATTGCTGCATTTATCATTTTTTTATCCTCTTCATCCGTTGATCCTGTCCATCCTGTCCCCGGGTTTGCCTAACTAGCCTGAAGAAACGCTGCGTCGCATCTAAAAAATTTTTAACCGCTATTCCTTTTTTGCCTTTCTCTTTTTCCTGTGTACTATATTCAGGGAAACGGTAAACTTTGACGTGCTGGCGCGTCCAAAAAATCGCGCTGGAAAAGAATCGGCCCCTAAACTTTTTGATCGCAAATCATGCGTGTGAAATGATTGCATTAATATGCAGGGTATTTTACGATCCAAAAGAGGTGTGCTCCCCAGGCGCAAACTGTTACATATAAAAATGGGTTGGATGAAAACCAATCTTCTTGTCCTTTCCTCTTTTCTTTTCGCTTGGTCTTCCTTGTTTTCCGAGGAGGCGCTAACATCTGCGTCCTCCGCTGAAATTTCAACTCAAGAACTTGTTTCTTTTCCTCAAGAACTTCCCTCTATCAATGATTCCAACAATGAAGTTGCTTTCTGGGGATTCGGAAAAAAAAAGACCGATTCCTCTGAATCTGGGCAAGACAGCTACACCATCAATTACACGACCGTTTCGATCCTCGAATATCTCCGTTTTGCGAGCAAAATCTGCAAAGTGAATTTCATTTACGAAGAAGCAGACCTCGATTTCACTGTCACCGTCGTCTCCGATGTGCCGATCACCGCAGACAATGTAATGGCCACGCTGCTTCAAGTCCTCCGCATCCACGGCCTCCAACTCCTCGAACAGGGAAACAATCTCGTCATCCACAAAGCTCAGGACGTAAAGCAAATTGCGACGATCGTCTCGGAGAGCGGACAAAACAACCACGCCCCCATCGTCACGCGGATTTTTCGGGTCAAAAATGTAAAACCCGACTCAATGGCAGCCATCATCCGGCCCATGATTTCATCAGGGGCCATTCTCGAAGTTTCCCTGGAAACGCGGCAATTGATTTTAACCGATATCACAGCGAACGTAGATAAAGTCGCATCGTTGATTGAAAATCTCGACTCTCCTCATACGCTGCTCGAAATCAAAAGTTATGAAGCGATCCACAACCAGCCGGAATACCTGATCGGCCTGGGAAGTCAAATGATGACCCCGATCGCGCAGGGCAACCCTTTCATCCTCGTTCCTCAAAATCTGGCCAACTCGATTTTCATCGTATCGACCCCCGAGCTTGTAGAAAAAGCGATCTCTGTCTTTCGGAGCCTCGATACTCCCCCCAAAAAAGAGATGGCTTCGGAGAGAAAACTCAAATCGGAAAATATTTTCATCTACAAAGTGGAAAACCGCTCCGGCGACTCCGTTTTAAAAGGATTGGGAAACATCGCCGACAGCCTTCAAAAAGCGGGCATCCCCGAGGCCGACCTGATAGGAACCATCCGCAATGCGAAATGGATTCCAGACACAAATTCGATCACTTTGATCGGATCCAAAGATTCGATTGACAAAGTGAAAGAATTTTTGACAGTCCTGGATGCCTCCGACGGCGGCGACAGAAATTTTTTCGTCTATCGACCTCAATCTAAAAGCGCCTCCGATGTTGAAAGATCGATCCTTGAAATCGCGCGCAACCTGAAGCAGACAAAGGGGGCCGACGAAAATCTCATCGAGGCTATCGAGAGCGTCAAACTCAATGAATCGACCCATACGCTTGTTTTCACAGGCGAAGAGAAAACTTTCATCCGCATCAAAGAATTGCTCTCCACCATCGATGGGTCCAACGGCCAATCGGGAAGACTGAAGAATAATTTCTTCATCTACAAGCTGCAACAAAGTTCCGAATCGGAAATCGCAAGTTCCCTAAAAAATTTCGCAAAAGATTTGAGCAAATCCAATGTGGCGGACGAAGGGCTCTCCGAAACCATCGCCAACATGAAATACATCAAAGAGACGAATTCGATCCTTTTCGCAGGACCGGAGCCTGCCTTAAAACGGCTTCAAGACCTCGTCCCTTCTTTCGATGCGGGGATCGGCGCGCAAGTGCCCCCCAGCACGCAGTTTTTTATCTATAAGCCGGTGTATCAAAAAGGAGACGCTCTCACCTCCTCCCTGAAAGACATTACCGACCAATTAAAACATGATAAATTGGCAGACCCAGGACTTTTAAGAGCGCTCGAAAGCATGAAATGGGTCAAATCGACCAATTCGATCCTGTTTACTGGCGATCCCGCTTCTTTGAAAAAAATCGAATCGTTGATTTCGACAACCGATCTTCCCAAAGGGCCAAGATCCGGAATGGAAAAAACGTTTTTCCTTTATCAGCCGCAGAACGTCTCCAGGGAAAGAACAGAAAATTATCTCCGCCAGTTAGCCGACCACTTGTCGAAAAAAAACGAAGAAGACCTATCAGAAACGATCCGTTCGATCAAATGGATCGAGCCGTCGCAGTCATTCATGTTCCATGGAACGGAAAGCTCATTGAACCGTTTAAGAGAGCTTCTGGCGACCTTTGACATGCCAAAATATTCAGGCGGAAAAGCGGGCTATTATCTTTACAAAGTGCAAAATACGACCGGCGAAGAAATCGAGGATGAACTCGATCAATTGGCCAAAGATTTGAAAGCAAGCGGCGGACAAGATCCTGCGGTTCTCGAGGTCATCAACAAGATCCGTTATGTAAAAGAGACCAATTCCCTTCTCTTGACCGGAGATCTCAAGGCCATCGAAGAGGTCAAACAGCTCGTCGCTGAGTATGACTACCCGCGCAATTGCGCTAAGGGGCCTGTTAAGACCGAATTCTTCATGTACAAGCCCGTGCATATTTCCGCCTCCCAAATTCAAAAATCGCTGCAAGACGTGGGCGCGAACCTGAAAAAAGCGTGCCTGGCCGACCCGAACCTCCTCTCCGCCATCGACTCCTCAAAGTATGTAGACTCCACCAACTCCCTTATTTTTACTGGCTCTTCCGATGCTTTGGATAAAGTGCAGGGATTGATCAAAGACATCGACATCTCGCCGACTCTCCACACGCCGATCCAAAAAGTAGGAAAGACCACTTTCCTCCTTTACAAACTCAAATATGCAAACGGCCCTCAGATCGTCTCTTCCCTTCAGGCGATGGGCTCGAACCTAAAAAAATCAGGGTCTGGCGAAAAAGATGTCACGGCAGCCCTCGACAGCGTCAAATATGTAAAAGAAACCAATTCTCTCTTCCTCATTGGGACTGAAGATGCGCTCGCCAAAGCCCAATCGCTGATCGAACAATTCGATGTAAGCGGGCTTGCTTCCCCTATCAAAGAGCCCATGACAAGCGGCTCGAATTTCTTCGTTTATAAGCCCCAATCCCTTGCAGGACCAGACCTCGAAAAAATCATGAGCGATTTCGCTGAAAACCTGAAATCGAGCGGCCTGTCCGATCCTGAGCTTTTCAACGCAATCACCTCCATGCGATGGATCGATAAGACCCAATCGCTCGTTTTCACAGGCTCCCCGAAGGCGCTCGACCAAGTGAAAGAGCTGCTTAAAACCTTCGACATCCCCTCGAATCTCCCTGAAGGATCAAAGGGAAGTCCTTCCGACTCCATCCAGGCGATCGACAACACAAGCTTCCTCGTCTATAAACTCCAATTCCATAAGGGAGACGAGATCCAAGGAGCTCTTCGCCAAATCGCGAAAGATTTGATTTTATCCAACGCTCCGGTCAATCAAAACCTCCTCAATTCGATCAATTCGATCCAGTGGCTGGAAGTGACCAACTCCCTTCTCTGCTCAGGCGACCAGGAAACTCTCACCCGCCTCCGCGAACTGATCAAAAACCTCGATATCCCCCTGAAACAAGTCTATATCGAGATGCTCGTTCTCCAAACCACCCTTGCAAATGCCCTGACCTTCGGCCTCGAATGGAGCGGCAATTACAAATACCGGAATAAATTCGCCGGCGTGATCAACAATACGCTTCCGCCCCCATCCGGCATTTACACCCCCGACCCGCTCTTCAACGCGCTGCAAAATACGCTGCTGCCTCCAAGCGGCGCAACCAATAATGTGATCACAGCCCCCACCCCTCAAATGATCCCCGCTTCCGGCAGCGGAACCTTCGACCTTGGAATCATCGGGGAAGTGATCAAGCATAACGGACAGACCTTCCTCTCCTTGGGATCTTTGCTCCAAGCCCTTCAAACCGACAATGAGACATCGATCATCCTGACCCCGAAAATTTTGACACAGGACGGCCGCACCTCTTCTATTTTCGTCGGCTCGAACATCCCGTTCGTCGGCTCCTTCGTACAAAACTCGCAACAGAATACGATCAGCACATCGAACCTTGAATACCGCGACATCGGCTTGAACCTCACCATTACGCCTGTCCTCGGAAATTCAGACATCGTAACCCTCGACATCAACCTCGACCAATCGCAAACCATCGGAACGATCACGGGAGCGACGATCGACTTTAATACCAACTCGGCAAACGGGATCGTCACCAGCAAAACAACCATGCAGACGACCGTCCACGTCCCTGACAACCACTATCTGATCTTAAGCGGCATGGTCAACAGCTCCGATACGAAAAACCAAGCAGCCATCCCCTGCCTCGGAGGACTCCCCATCATCGGCGCCGCCTTCTCCCGCTCCAACGAGACTGTCGCCAACTCAAACCTCGTCATTTTCATCCGTCCCCATATCATCAACTCGCTTGAAGATATGCGCTCAATCACCACCAAAGAGGAAGAATTCTTCCGCGACCAAACAGGAACTCCATTCCTCGAGAAGAACTACAACGAAGCGATGGAGCTCATCAAAACCGTCGACGACGAATGATCCGCCTTTTCGCCTGAAGGGACTCTTGATCTAGACAGGGACAGGATGGACAGGATAAAAAATGATAAATAGAGAAATCCTTCTTTATCCTCTTCATCCGTTTATCCTGTCCATCCTGTCCCCGGTTTGCTCAAATGCCCTGTCGGTATCCCCCCCTTTTTAGCGCTTGATGGGGCGGGGAAAATTTGCTAAATTAAGAGACATGCGCCGTCTCTACACCTTATTTTTTCTTTTCCTGATCACAGGCTGTTACCGAGTCCCGGATCGGATCAATCCCCATGTCAATTATCAATTGCAAGATCAGCACTTGGCGAAACTGGGCAGCGCCTTCCCTCCCCTGTCCCCTCTGGAGAGAAATTCCGATTGGGGACGGGAATACACGATCGCCCGCGTTTTCGCTGAGCAGCTCGATCTCTACCGGGCCGTCTCTACCTATAAAAGAGCTGCAATCCTCCTTCCTCACGAAGAGACGCAAAGGAAGCTCGAAATCCAATACGACATCGTCCTTTGCTACTTTCTGGGAAAAAAATACGATGAGGCCATCGAAGCCTTTGAAAAAAGCGATCTTCCCAACGTAGACAAGTCGTTTCCCGCCTATCACGACCTGCTCCTTATCCTCTACGAATGCTATCGGGAGATGGACGACCCTGAAAAACAGGAACGGATTTTAGAGCTCATCGATAAAACCTTCCCAGAGACGGGAGAAAAGCTGAAAGTTTCGATCGCGATTCGCGAAGGGAACCTACCCGCTCTTGAATGTTATGCAAGCGGCTTTCAAAACCCCTCTTATCTCGGCTGTTTTTTAGACTGTTATAACAACAATAAAAAATCAGTCGGAGGCGCCCAACTCCTCAACGCCCTCATTCCCGGGGCTGGCTACCTTTACATCGGCCAAAGAAAGTCGGCATTCACCGCATTTCTGCTAAACGGTCTTTTTATCGCCGCCGCCTATGAATTTTTCCACCACGGCCATGTAGCGGGAGGGATCATCACTACCTGTTTTGAAGCCGGTTGGTATTTTGGAGGCATTTATGGCGCCGGAGAAGAGGCTAAGTACTACAACGAACGGCTCTATGAAAGAAATGCGACGAACATCTTAAATGAATATAAACTCTTTCCCGTACTCATGTTGAAACATGATTTCTAAACTTTTCTTTTGCCTGTTTTTTTCAGCCTCCCTTTTAGCCCACCCCGGTTTTTTTGAACCGTGGGGAAAGGATGCGGACCTCAAAACTCCTCCTCCTGCCCAAGAGCCCCCAAAACACTCGATTGCAACCCGCATTGCCGAAAAAATCATCCTGTTCCACCAAGAGGTCATCTCTCCCGTCGACGGTCCGCGAAGCCATTTCCGCCCCTCCTCATCCCAATACATGAAACTGGCCATGTACAAATATGGCTTCTTGAAAGGTTTCATCATGGGGTGCGATCGGCTCCTGAGGGAAAATAATGAAGATTGGGTTTACCGGAAAGTCGAGGTCGATGGAAAGTTTTTTAAATACGACCCGGCCGTTATCGACAAATACTACTGAGAATTACTCTCTTCCTTCCGGTGGATGAGTTCCTGAGCGCGAAGGCAGGCTTTCCAGGTTGAAAATTGCGGATTGCTCTCATCTGTGAAATAGAGATTGTCAAGGCCGATTTGCTTGACAAGCCCGGTCCGGTGAAATACATGCCACACTTCTTCCGTAAGTCCGGAAATCACGAGATGGCGGCCGGTTGATTTGAGCGTCTCATAAAGACGGATGATGGCAAGACACATGGAAGCGTCCATGTGATAGACGTTATTCAGCCGCAAAACAATCGCCTGAACGTTTCTATCTTCAGCGATCGATTGGAGCGCGTTTTGAAAAAGATCCGCCGCTGCAAAATAAAGCTCCCCTCCGATTCCGATAATCCTCACTTTACGGTGGACGTCTTCTTTCGTGCTGATGGCCATGAGGCGCCCCTTCGAATTAAACCCATATTCGACAAGGTGCGGCGTAGCCGATTTTTTTAAGTAAGTGCCGATCGAAAGTAAAATCCCCACAAAAAAGGCGATATCGAGGCTGAAGATCAAGCAAGAGGCAAAAGTGACGACAAAGACCCAGGCATCTTCGCGCGTCGCCCGAAAGCAGAGCTTGATTTCATTGAGATTCATCAGGGCCGGCACAGTGGCCATCAAAAGCGCAGCCAGGGCAGCTAACGGAATGTGTTGGACGAGGGGCCAGCAGAAAAAAATAATGATCGCGGTTAAAATGCCCCCTAAAATTGCCGCAAAACGGGTTTTTGCCTCCATCCGAAAGTTAAGCGAAGTGCGGGTTGCGCTGCCGGAGGCAGGCAAAGTACCGGAAATAAACGAAAGGATGAGGTTTCCGATCCCAAGACCAAAAACATCTTGATTCACCTGGACATATTGCCCTGTCCTTGCGGCGAAATTGCGGGAAAGGGAAAAAACCTCGAGAATTGCCAAAAGAGAAATCGCAAGCGCCGCCGGGAAAACTTTATTGATGAGCGATAGATCGAACAAGGGGTAGGTCAACTCAGGAATTGGCTTTCCCATATCGAAATCGCCCAGGCGGGCCACAACAGGCTGTCCTATCCAATGGTTCAAAGCCGAGGCCATCAAAGCCGCGACGATGATCATCATCAAAGCGTCCGGCCAATTTTTCAAAAATTTACGAAGTAAAATCAGAAACCCCAGACTGATAAGCCCTACTAAGGCCGTCGGACCGTTGATCTGGAAGATCCTTTTGAAAAAAACCCACCCCTGAATGAGGATAGGCTCAGCTCCGTTTGCAGACGGAACCCCCGTGAAATAAAAAAGCTGGGTCACCACGATGGCGACAATAATGCCCGCAAAATACCCGAGGATGACAGGCCGGCTGACAAATTGGAGCAACTTGCCTACATTAAAAAAGGCGGCAGCGATCTGAATGATCCCCATAATCAAAATGATCTGCGTTAAAATATGGAGGACTAACGCCTCCTTTTCAGCGCCTACGGCTGTTTCAAAGTAATTAGCTAAAATGTCGGCAATCGATGTTTGGATTAAAATGGCAGTTCCCGTGCTAGGCCCCGAGACAAGCTGGCGGGAAGAGCCCATTGCTGCGGTAAAAATCGTTCCGAAAATCGCTGAATAAAGGCCTGCCGTTGGAGGCAGCCCAGCCAATAGGGAATAAGCGATCGATTGGGGGATTGTCATCAATGCGACGGCTAAAGCCGCCAATAGATCGAAGCGTAGGAAAGAGAACCGGTATTCTTTCCATTCAGACACAAAAGGAGCGAAAGAGAGCGGAGGGGGGCCGGGCAGGCGCATTCAGTAGATCTCCTATTATTAAGAGTAGATTACAGTGCCAATAAATGCTAGAGAACGAACTGAGGAAATGGATTATTCTTGCAGTTGATGGGGAATCTGGATGCCTTGAAGTTCGATCGCCGCGCGTTCCCTTTGGCGCTCATCCACTGCATTGATGAGAGGCACTACCTGTTGGATTGTGCGATGAAGAAGCCAGCCAGTCCCTAAAATCCCGAGTCCACCAACACCTGCAGCCACATTCCAGCCTACATGATTCCTGAAGACAGATCCCATTATTCCAGCATAAAGCAGACTAACGCTAAAATAAAAGCCTCCTTGAAGCCAAATTGCTTGACTTGCTAAAGATTTCAAGACCTCATATCCCCCTTCATTAGCGGCTTGTTTTAATTTTATAAGGACGCAAGGACTGGTTGTGAGAGCAAATCGCTGATATTTGTTTATTTCCATGAGCTTATCCGTAATGTAGGATGAAAAAGGTGAGAAGAGATTTTGAGATGATTTTTGCGATTTTCGAAGAGGGAATATTCGTGAATATTTCTGAGGAGAAAAGCGTAAAAAGCGCTCAAAAGATCCTCAGATTTTTCTTCATACATTGCGGATAGGCTCATAAATACCCTCTGGTTTAGAGGATCAATTATTTTAAACTCTTAAAGGAAGATCTTGTTCGTTCGCTTCTAGGTCAAACACGGCGTTGATAGCGCTTCTTCCTGAGAACCCTGAGATAGAGGCTGATAGAACTGTTGAGATCACAAGAACAATATCCTTAGCCCCGAAATTATAAGCCAAAAATGGAGGTACGATTCCTAGATACATGCAATTTCTAAGAACAATAATTCGCGCAATTTGTATTTTCACTGACATGCTGTTTTCCGATACGAATCGACGTTCAGCGATCCCTGGTAAAAAAGCGAATCCCAATCGGGAACAAAGCACTGAGCACATAAGAGCACCCTTCGGTTTTAAAGAATGGGGGCGTCGTCGCCTTCGACTGGTTTTTCTTTGCCGCGCAGCTCAAGGATGAGCGGACATCCGCTGTAGCGAAAGACTTCGCGGAATTGGTTGATGAGGTATTTTCTATAGGTTTCGATCATCAAAGAAGGTTTGTTCACAAAAAGGACAAACTTGGGAGGATTGATCTCAACCTGGGTCATGTAGTAGATCCGGAGCCGTCTTCCGTTGAGGAGCGGCGGGTGGTATTTGTGGAGACACCCTTCGATAAACTTATTGAGACTTCCCGTGCCGATTCTTTGGTGGCGCTGAGCGAACACGTCTTTCACAGCGGGGAAAATCTGATCGAGGTTGCGTCCTTTTTCCGCAGAGATAAAAATGAGGGGGCAATGGGTAAGGAACGGGATATCTTCCCGTACGCCGCGCAGGGCGTGCTCCATTTTGAAATTTTTGACGAGATCCCATTTGTTAAAAATAAGGATGCAGCTTTTGCCTCTCGCTTCGATTTCACTGGCAATCCGCTTTTCCTGAGTCGTAAAACCTTCATAAGAATCAAGGATGAGAAGGCACACATCGGCCCGGTCGATCGCCTCTTCCGTCCGGATAGCTGCGAATTTATCGACCACTTCCCTCTCGGCCTTTTTCCGTCGGATGCCGGCTGTATCAATGAGAAGATAATTTTGTCCCTGGTGCTCGACAGAGACATCGATCGCATCGCGCGTTGTCCCTGCAATCGGGCTGACGATTGAGCGCTCTTCATCGAGAAGGCGGTTTAAGAGGGTCGATTTACCGACATTGGGACGGCCCACGATGGCGACTCGGATCCCTTCCAAAGCTTTTTCTTCGACCGTTGGCTCTTCCCAAACGGGAATTTTCACAAGGACTTTTTCAAGCAATTCGGCGATTTGGTAGCCTTGCGAGGCGGAAATGGCAATCGGATCTTTGATCGCCAAAGAGTGGAATCCATGAATCCGGTAATCCTCTCCCATCCGGTCGACTTTATTGACCGCGACAGTAATCGGCTTCCCCGATTTAAGAAGCATTTTTGCAACCTCTTCGTCAAGAGGGGTCGGTCCAATTTGGCCATCAACGACGAGGATGATCGCGTCTGCTTCGACGATGGCGATTTCCGCTTGGCGCTTCACTTCTTCATTAAAGGGCAGCGTGCCGTGGAAATCGATCCCGCCCGTGTCAATGAGAGTGAAAAAACGTCCAAACGCTTCCGCATCCGCATACAGGCGGTCGCGCGTGATCCCCTCCTGTTCATCGACAATAGAGATCCGCTTTTGGCAAATCCGGTTGAAAAGGGCCGATTTTCCCACGTTGGGGCGACCGACAAGTGCGATTTTTGGTTTCATATAATGTGCTGGGGGAAAAGTATATCGGATCGTCCCCTAGATCTCAATCTATTTGCAACACACTAAAAATCAGTATTTTATGAAGATATAAAAAAACTCAAACTTCTTTATACATTTTTTCAAAGACCTGAATAAGCTCTTCGCGGCTTAAATAACTGATTTGGTCCTCATGACCGATGATCTGCTCGAGAAGCCCTTTTTTCCGCTCGATCATGTCGTGGATATGCTCTTCGATCGTGTTTTTAGTGACCAGTTTGAATACCTGGACCCCCCGGTTCTGCCCAATCCGGTGAACCCGGTCGGTCGCCTGGTTCTCTTTAGCGGGATTCCACCACCGGTCGTAATGGATCACGATGGAGGCGACGGTAAGATCAATCCCAACTCCCGCAGCCAAGAGAGAGGCGACAAACACTTCGCAAGCGGGATCTTCCCGGAACTTCCTGAGCTGTTCGCTCCGGTCCCGTGTAGATCCTTTAATAGAGGCGTAGCCAATCCCTTTTTTCTTGAGGTATGACTCGATGATCGCAAGCATATCCAAATATTGGGAGAAAACGACAACTTTTTGTCCGCTGTCCCGAGCCTCATAGAGAAGTTCGACGAATAGGTCCCATTTGCCTGAGGCATGGTTTTGGTAATTTTTGACATCGTCCTCAACAATCGCCGGATGGTCGCAAATTTGCTTAAGGGCGGAGAGAGCGGAAAACACATGGACATAAGGGATCGGCTTGCTGCCATCTTTTAGATCTTTGTACACCGTATCGCGCATTTTAAAGGCGACATCGCGGTACAGTTTTTGTTGCTCCTCCGACAAATCGCAATAGGAAATTTCTTCGATTTTTTCAGGAAGGTCCGTCAGCACTTCGCTTTTTTTCCGCCTTAAGAGGAAGGGTTTGACAAGCCGGCCAAGTAAGTTTCTTTTTTCCTCGTCTTTCAATTTTTCGATCGGATTGATAAACACATCGCGGAAGACCGGATCTGGCGGCATATAGGAGGGAAGGACGAGATCGAAAAGCGATTTCAATTCCCTGAGACGATTTTCAATAGGGGTTCCTGTGAGGCCAAGCTTCATCTTTGCATGGATCGCGCGAAGCGCTTGGTGCGTTTGCGAGGCGTGGTTTTTCGCGATTTGGATTTCGTCGAAAATCGCAACCTCGAAACGGAGGGTGCGCAAATCTTCTTTTCCCGTCCGTAAAATTCCATAGGAGGTTAAAAGAAGGTCAAAATGAGTCTCAAAATTTTCCAAACTCCGCTCAAGCCCGTAATAAGTGCAGACTCGTATTTCGGGCAAAAATTTCTTAAGGAGTTCTTGCCAATGGTAAATGACGGAAGTGGGACAGACGACGAGATATTTATTTTTCCTCTCTTCGTCTTCATTGATCACCGCCGCAAGCAAAGCCATTGCTTGGTGGGTTTTTCCAAGGCCCATGTCATCGCAAAGCAATCCCGAAAGGCCATGGCAATAGAGGAACCAAAGCCAGTGAAGCCCCTGTTCTTGATAGGGACGCAAAGTCGATTTTAAACGGGAGATATCAAGCAGCCGGTTTGTTTCAAGACGGCCCAATTCCTCTAAGAGATGGCGGGTTTCGACCGAATCGGGATCGCCTCCTCTCGGCTCTTCGATCTCTTCAAACACGGTCAGCCGAATCCACTCCAAGGTATTGAGGCGAACAACCCCGCGCTTGCGGTCCAATTTCCGCTTCGGAAGCTGCCGGATCCAATTGAAACGGGGCTCTTTTAAAGAGATCAACCCAGCTGGAGAAAAAAGATGGCGCTGGCGGCTTTGGAACGCATCCCAAATCGAGAAAATATCGACGGTTCCCGACTCGGAAGAATAAGCGAGGTCGACTAGCCATTCTTGCCCCCGTTTTTTCCGATCTTTCTGAATTTTCCTGATTTTTAACTTTAAATTGACCGGCCGGAGCAACCGAGGGTCAACTTCCAAAAGATAAGGTTTCAGCGGATCCAATTCAAAGGCGAGAAAAGCGGCCTCCTGGGCCGTAGGGATAACGACGGCCTCCCTATAGCGGTCTGGAAGGCGGGCCAACGGGTGAAGTTCGGAAAATCCCTTCCCTTCAAAATACGCATAGTCGCCGAACATCCGCAACCCTTTGAGGTCCATTCCAGAGGCGTATTCAATTTTAGGAACCACAGAAATTTGTCCCGCCTCATTCAAACTAACAACCAGCCCTGTTTTTTGGATTGGGGATGCAGAATTGAAAAAACCCTGTACCTGTTCCAGCTCTTCTTTGTGGTTCGAAATGAAGTTGGAAATTTCATCCTTAGGTACATGAAGACCCGGGTGCAGCGGTAAACGGCCCTGGTTTTGTTTTTTCATGTAAAAACCTTGGCCTTTGATATAGACCCATTCGTCGAAATGATGCATCTGCTCATAATCTTGAGGAAAATTGAGCTCGGCATCAAAAATGAGCTCTCCGTCTTCGCCCAATCGATAAGTGAGATGCGATTCGAGACTTCCCAAATGCGTTTGAAATCCAGGAAAATGGTGAAGCCAAAGACGATGCTTATTGACGAAATCGGCTACTTGTTCTTTCGGAACGATCTTTTCTTTTTCTTCAAAAAGCCAATCATCGAGGAGATAGAACCCACGATCGGGAACGTAGGCCCAAGGAACAAAACAAGCGGCGCGCTCCGACTGCAGATCTCCTGGCTCCAAAACGTAGGGCTGGATATGAAGATTTCCCTCGGAGTCGATTTGGAGCCGGTAGCGGCAATTCCTTTTCTCTAAGTGAATGGGAAGAAATCGTTGGAGAGCTTTCCCCGATTGGGAAAGGACGGAGGCGATGTTCTCAGCGGCGATCCTGTCTTGCTGAGAGAGCGCATCATTGCGCCGCCGGTAGAACCCCTTCCCTTCGATGTAAAGCCAGTCATCTCCTAGGGAGAAGCCAGTAAAGTCGCCGCCCCCTTCGCCCGCCTCTCCTTTTCGTCGAATGAGAAGGGAGCGGGACGCCTCATCGTAATCGACCCCCTCTAATGCTTCATCCTCGGCATCATACACTTTCAAGGGAGAATTGACTGAAGAGAGAGCGGGAAGAATCCAAGGCCAGTTGACATCGGAAATATAAAACCAAATTCCGAGACCTGGAAACTTCAGTGTGATTTCATGAGGGATCGGCTTGCCGGAAAAAGAAATTTCATAAGGTTCTTTTTCATCTTCAAGAAACATCAGCCATTTTGCCAAATCGGACCAAAAAGAGAGCTCGAATTGCAGCGAATGGGCGGCCTTTCCTTCCCTGTATTGGGCAATCTCCGCAGCGGAAAGATTAGAGAATTTCAACGAGGTCTCTTCCGTCTCTGGGACTCGTTCTGCTACGATTTCCCCCAACTTCTTTTTGGCCCCCAAAGTCTTCGCTTCGATCGTAAAAAGCTTCTTTTTTGTTTTCGATTCACAGGCGTAAAGCCCTTCGCCTTCTTTTTTTAGACAATCGGTTTCATAGCCATGCCGTTTGCTGGCCATTTGAAACAGGCGGTTCCAGAGAGATTTCCGATAACGGACATGGAGAGGCTCTTCGTGGCCGTTAAAAATCCGGAGATAGGCTGCGGCCAAATGCGGACAGCCGCCGCCCGATTCGGAAACCTTGCAAGTGCAAAAAAAATCGGTCACCTCCCCGTCATCTTTGATCTGAATGAAAGGAAACGCCTTCTTTTTCCCCTTTTCCTGAACTTCAACTTGGTAAGTTCCTTTGGAAAAGACCGGCTCTCCCACAGCGCCTATTTTGATAAGCGCTTGAGCCTGAGACAAATATTCAGAGACGAAACGAGGCGAATGATCCATACGAGCGAAACCCCTTCCTTCATCGTGTGGGCCTTCCTTTCATTTTAAGAGGGGGTCGACTTTCCTGTCTATGACGGCTCGAAGAAAGAGGAAGATATACCGAAAGAACCTGAAGAATCGGTTTTTGACTGCGTCAGCTTTGCGGCAAATTTCTGGTCTTCACTCGCGCCTTGCCTCTGGCCCCACCCCAAAGACGATGCGTCTTTGAGGACCCCGGGGAGGGGCTACTCGCTCCAGACGCAAAAATTTGCGCAGCTTCCTTGTCAAACTCCCGATTCTTCAGGTTCTTTCGGTATAAAATTTAGAATTTGCAAAGAATTTTTAAACAGCCCAAAATTATTTTTCTAAAAAAATGAGGTCCTTATGTCAACTTCACTTCCAGCAGCCACAGCTCCCCACTACGACAAACTTCCTTCCGATCCTTATCCTCAAATGCAAGAACCCTTTTCTTTCCGTGCAGCTGATAACCTCTTAAAGTTTTCAGCGAGCCTAGAAACTTCTGGAAAAGCAAGCGCAGTGGACCAGGAATTAGCAGGTCTCATTAAATCCCGCAGTCTCGATGCCACAAACACTCAAATTTCCTTCGAAAGAGACATTGAAAAGATTTCGATTGTGTTATCTAGCGCAGGCGATGTTCTTTTCTATACGAGAAGTGGAGGCAATAAAATCGTCAATCACGACCATCGCCCTGCTGAAATGATGACTCAAAACCCTCTCGCAAATTACACATTTGTCAGCCTCTCACTTCCTCCGCGCAAGCCCGAAACTGCAAAACCCGCCGCAGTTTTTTCAAAAAAGATTGATTTAGATCCAAAAATGGCATTAACGGCGATCGCCGCCTCTTACATTGGATTTTCAAACTTGTTGCTGGGAAGCGCAGTGAATTTTGGAGCGGATAAACTCACGGAAGGGAAAATTCCAACCACAGCTAAAAACATTTTTATCGCCGGCGCCGTTTTAGCATTCACGCCTCAATTTTTACTGGAAACCCTCCTCATTACCGGAGCTGCGTTTGGCGCTTTCACTCTTTCTCAAAACCCGAACAAAGCAGAGCGAATTGCAGAAAAAGCGGAAGAATTGAAAAACTCTCTCTTCGAAAATTCTAAAGCAGCTTTCAAAATAGGCTCCAAACTTCTCTCTCAAATCGCAGGAATATGAAGGAATTTTATGACAATTCAGTTTTCTCCTGCGGCTCAAAGAGCCTCCGACCAATTCCTCCAAGCGATAAGCTCCCAAGAGAATCTAGCAAATCCTTTCGTCCAAGAAGTAGCCGAACGGATTAAAAAACTGGACTGGCCGAACGGCTCTGCCCAAATCGTCTATCGAAAAGGCCCTGATCAAATCGATCTCCAATTCTCCAAAGAGGGAGATCTTCTCGTTTGTAAAAAAGAAGGGGGCCGTGAATTCTCTTATGACCGCCGCCCTCTTAACTCCAATGAAAAATGTTCGAATTACTACGAGTGGATCGAGCCGACCTTTCCCCTCCCAAATCCAGTCCGATCCGAGGAAAAAAGCCGAATGTACGCGGCCATCGGCGCCGCAGCAGGCTTTGCCACCTCTTCATGGCTCGGATTCGGGTGCATAGGAAAGGCCGCCGCAACGGCAGCTGGAGTTTATACTGCAGCAATTCCCTCGCTAACTCCTCATGCAAAAAAAATAGCGGCGACCGCCGGAGTTTTAGCCGGATCTTATGCGATCAGAGAAGCTGCATGGGGAGCAATCAAGATGGCCGGAGCCGCAGCAGGAGGAATTCTTTCGACTGCCGCATCGGCCGGTGTTTCAGTCGGAACCGCTGTATTGCAAGCACCCGGACCCTCGTTTCCCCTGTTGCTAGCCCTATCTATTCCCGTTTTAGCTGCCATGACGTGGGTGGAAGAGATTAAAGTTCGAGGCCCTGAAGCTCCGGGAAGATCTTTTCCTAGAGATATCCATTATCCACGGCCAGGGTTCTGGAATATCCCGAGACAGATAAATCCCCATCCGATTGAGCTGCTCGCTACCGCCTGCATATTGAACAGCTTTTTAATGCCGCAACACGCATTTTACGCGCCTCGCCGCTACTGCCGGATTTATGCATAAACACCGGAATAGGTCTGGTTAGCAGGGCCGACGAGTTTTAAATCGGAAAAATCTTCTTTCTGAAAGCGAACCTCTAAAGCCCCTCCAGAAAATTGAAGCAGGGCTGGACTCTTCGTTCCATAAATCAAAAAAGAGACGATCCCAACAGCCGCAGCCCCTGTTCCGCAGGCAAGAGTTTCTCCCTCAACACCCCTTTCAAAAGTCCTTACACGGATTGAACCGTCTCTTTGGATAGCGGCAAAATTAACGTTCGTGCCTTGAGGGGAAAAAACCGAGTGTCTGCGAAAATAAGCCCCCTGCTCCTCTACATCAATCGGTTCGACATCGGAGACGAAAAGGACGGCGTGGGGAACTCCCGTATTCACAAAGTGGATTTTTTTTCCCCCTATACGCAGATTCAACTTCAAATCTGTAGGAATCCCCATTTTGACCCAGATTCGGTCGCCCTCAAAACCCCCTTCGACAATTCGATTGCCGACAGCAATCGAATAATTTTTGAGAGGGCATCCTAAATCGCCAATGAAGCGGAGAAGACAGCGGAGGCCGTTGCCGCAGCTTTCCGCCTCACTGCCATCGCTATTAAAAATCCGCATCCGAAAATCGGCCTGCTCATCTTTCTGGAGTAAGATGACGCCATCTGCGCCAACGCCAAATTTGCGATGGCAAAGGCGCTGAACTAATTTTGAATCTTGCAGGGGAAAAAAAAAGGAGCGGTCATCGATTAAAATAAAATCGTTTCCCGCTCCTTCATATTTAGTGAAGGCATACTTAGCGAAGGTGCACGTCGACATCTTTCATCGTCTTCACGATTTCATCGATAAGACCGAATTCTTTTGCCTCTTCGGGAGTCATCCAATTGTCGCGGTTGATCGCTTTCTCAATTGTTTTTGCATCTTTTCCTGTAGCATCCGAATAGATATCCACAATCATCGAACGGGTTTTAAGCATTTCTTTGGCTTGAATATCCAGGTCGGTCGCTTGACCCCGAATCACTCCGCCAATTAAGGGTTGGTGGATCATGATGCGGGAATTGGGAGTTGCCAACCGCTTTCCTTTGTTAGCCACCAAGCTCAATAAGGATCCCATAGAGGCGGCAAGCCCTGTCACCAACGTAATGACAGGAGAAGAGAGCATTTTGATCTGGTCCCAGATCGCAAAGCCTGAATCGACGGATCCGCCGGGAGAGTTGATAATAAACAGGATCGGCTTTCCTGGCGCAATCTTGTCCAGATACCAGAGTTTACGGATGATGTCCTTCGCCGAATCGGAATCGACCGCATCGGAAAGGAAAATGCGCCGCTGTTCTAGAAGGGCGTGGTCGAGCTTATCATTGACGAATTTCGGAGATTTTTCTTCGCGTTCAGCCTCTGGCATAGTTCCTCACTGGTTAATCCTATTTTCCTTGGCGGGTGATTTTTAGTCGACAACCAGTTCAGGATACAGAGGAAATCCCTTCAAAAGATCGGCCACCCGCTGCCGCGCCCGGTTCAAAATTTTCCCATCCAGTTCGGTTTTCGCCCGGGAAGCTCCCCCCGTTTTCGGATCTTGGGCCGGTTTTGCCTCTTTCAGCAGGTCCCAAATAATCGAAGCGATCTCTTTCATTTCAGCCTGTTTCATGCCAAGCGTAGTCATCGCCGGAGTTCCGAGTCGGATTCCCGAGGTGTACCAAGCGCCATTGGGATCGCGAGGGATCGAGTTCCGATTGACCGTCAAATGAGCTTCGGTGAGAAGGGTTTCCGCTTGCCGCCCTGTAAGCCCGAAAGAGTCGGCGACATTCGCCAACACCAGGTGATTGTCGGTCCCTCCCGTCAAAACTTTCACCCCGTGATGAATCAACCCTTCCGCCAGAGCCCTCGCGTTTTCAACGATTTGATGGGCGTATACGGAAAAAGCAGGAGATGCGGCCTCTTTAAACGCGATCGCCTTTGCCGCCATTACATGAGGAAGCGGCCCTCCTAAAACCAGAGGGCACCCCTTGTCGACCGCCTCTTTGAACTCCTGGCAGCAAAGCACAAGCCCGCCTCTCGGCCCACGGAGCGTTTTATGGGTCGTCGAGGTCACAATGTGGGCAAACGGAACCGGATTGTAATTGCCCTGCATGACCTTTCCGGCGACGAGTCCCGCGAAATGGGCCATATCGACCATGAAAACAGCCCCTACGCTGTCTGCAATCTCCCGCATGATCGAAAAATCGATGAGGCGCGGATAAGCTGAATATCCGGCGACCAAAATTAAAGGTTTTTCTTTCTGCACCTGGGTTTTAAGGGCCTTATAATCGATCAAGCCCGTTTCAGCATCCACCTCATAACTGACCGATTTCATCATTTTGGCAGAGACATTGTGCCGATAGCCATGAGTCAAATGCCCCCCGGAACCTAGGGCCATCCCCATGATTTTCTGGTTAACTAGGAGCTGCCGAATCCGTTCATATTCTTCAACAGTCAGCTCGTCGACCGATTTTTTGCCCAACGCCTCCACTTCTTTCGTCTGAACCCGCTGCACGAGAATCGACCAAAAAGCAACCAGGTTCGCATCGGCCCCGGAATGGGGCTGTACATAGGCGTGGTCCGCATTAAAAATTTTTTTAGCAAGGACGGTCGCATGCCCTTCAATGGCATCGACATTTTCGCAGCCCGCATAAAACCTGTGGCCGACATATCCTTCGCTATACTTGTCCGTCATCAGATTTCCCATTGCGAGCTGCACAGGAAGAGAGGAATAGTTTTCCGACGCGATCAACTTGAGCCGCGATCTTTGGTCCTTCAGCTCTTGGACAATACTCTCAGCAATTTCGGGGAAAGCAGCTCCCACCGCGTCGAGGGCAGCCAGATAGGAAATTGCGGCGGAGGTCCTTTGCTTTTCAGGGATTTTTGAAAAATATTTATTTAAAAAAGCCACGGTCTTCTTCTCCTTGGAACCTAAATTAAGATTCTCTATTACTGCCATGATTTCCCTCAAAAAACCGAAAAATCGACGAAAAATTTTAGTGGGATAGGTTCAAATACCCAATCTAACTGAAAAGTTGGGATTATGACAAGGAGGCGAGGTTGAAATCTCTTGCGGGTTTTATCTCTCTACAAGTAAAGTATCCCCATAAATCGTATTATTGTCCGAGGTCTTATCCATGCTGCAGTCCCTTAAAATCGTCCTAGATATCCAAGAATTCGATATGAAAATGATTCGCCTCATGCGCCTCAAAAAAGAGCGGATGAAAGAGCTCGAACACATTGATTCTCTGCGACAAGAGTTAATGAAACAGCAGACTGAAAAACACGCGGAAATCGCGGAACTCAACCGGACGATTTCATCTCAAGAGATCAAGATCGGCGAAATTAAAGAAAAAATTAAAAAACTCGAAGCCAAGCAAAATACTGTTAAAAAAGTCGATGAATTCAACGCTCTTACGCAGGAAATGACCTCTTCCGAAAGAGAGCGGATCGCTACAGAAGCTATCGCCAGCGACCTGATCGACAAGCGCAACCTCGAGGAAGAAATTCTCGAAAAAATCAAAGAATCTCTCCGCCAATCGGAAGAGAGCAGCCAAAATCTTGAGACTGAAATCCGCGAAAGCATCCGCCTCATCAACGTCGAAGGCAAAGATTTAAAAGTCAGCCGGGACGCTCTCGCCCAAACCGCCGATCCTGAAATCATGAGGATCTACGAGCGGCTTCTCAATAACAAAAAAGACCGCGTTGTCGTGCCGATCGAAAACCGCAATTGCAGCGGCTGTCACATCGCGCTGACTGCTCAGCACGAAAACATGGTCCGCAAGGGCGAGCGCCTTATTTTCTGCGAGCATTGCTCCCGCATCCACTACTGGCAAGAGAGCGAGCAGATCGAAGGCACAGCAGTCGCCACCAAGCGCCGCCGCCGCCGTCTCGCTGGCGTCTAAGAGAGTTCGCGCTGGTTGTAGATTTAAATCTCCAACCAGCCTTTACAAAATTTAGCCATTAAATGAGTGGGGAAGGTAGGTCATCGCTCTAGTTAAGGCTAGGGAGGAAAGTCTGGACTTCACAGGAAGGGACACCAGTTAACGGCTGGGCGCCGCAAGGCGACGGAAAGTGCAACAGAAACCATTCCGCTCTCTGGTCAAACAGAGAGGTAGGCTGAAAAGTTCGGCTTTGAGAGCCGATCGCATTCCGGGCGACCGGAAGCGTTGTAAACCCTGTCCGAAGCAAGACCAAAAATGGCGAATTAAGGTGTTTTCCGCACTCGCCAAAGCTGGTCGCCCGAGGGATCTGGCAACAGATCTCCCAGAAGAATGATGACTCACGACAGAATCCGGCTTACCGCCTTCCCCATTCTTTTAATTGCTAAAAATCTCGGGGGCCTCAAAAAAGCATCTTTTTTGGGGAGATCCTTATTCTTTTAATTGCTAAAAATCTCGGGGGCCTCAAAAAAGCATCTTTTTTGGGGGAGTCCTTATTCTTTTAATTGCTAAAAATCTCAGGGGCCTCAATCCCTCTATAGCCACAAATTCGCTTCTATAACCCATTTACAGGATAGACAGGATTAACGGATGAACACGGATAAAATTTTTTATTTGGATATACCTCGCCCGCTCATCTTGTGTGAATTTTATTGAGCGTCTTTTGCGCTCCAGCGCATTCGCACCCCAAACAACGATGCGTTGTTCGAGACCCCGCTGCTCGATCTTGCTAACCTACTAAAGTTTACGGCGATCTCCGCAAGGCTACTGGAACGCAAAATCCGCTGTTAAAATTCACACAACCTGAGCGGGCGCGGTATAGATTCTTGAGAAATGGGAATCGAAAACACTAAATCATTTTCTATCCGTATTCATCCGTTAATCCTGTCTATCCTGTAAATTGCCTCTCCCAGCAAACCCGAGGCGTCTTACTCATCGCCCGTCTCAAAATAGCTCTGCAGATCGGTCCTCTCGCCGTCTTTTCTTTCCCCATCGAATAATTTATCTTGTCCGCTGCTTTGCGATCTTGTCGCAGGATCTAGCTCGCTGGAACTCTGTCTATGCGATTTTTCAGGATCGCCTATTACAGTCACTGACTTTGAAAAACTTTGCAGCCCCGAGTTTTCTTTTCTATTTGAGACAATCCGTGAAACTTTCGAAGTCTCGCCCACTCGTTGAGTTGAAGAAACGGTCGACACCGTTGCCAACTGCAGACCGCTCATCCTGCTTCTGTATCCTTCATGTCTTTGATTTAGAGGCATCTGAGAGACCAACTTGGCGCAAAACCTATCTACACATTCCGCATTACTTGAGAAAATAGCTACAAATTCTGAAGCTAGCAAAAAAGGGAGGGCAACGCCCGTCCATCGCAAAAAAGACAGACCGCTATTCTCATCCCATCTCACACTTGAGTAGTAAGCGACGGTAGGGATCACTGCCATTGCATACCCCGCTAAGAACCTCAAAGTTTTACGAACCGTAGGATGCAGTCTGTCAGAGTTACAAATACATCGCCTTATACCAAAATCAGTGAAAGCGCTTGTGAGCGATGCAACAGTGCCAAAAATTACTTTTTGCCCAAAACTCAGGGGATCGGAGACAGCGACTCCAGCGATTACATAACTCGTTACGCCCAAACCAAATTTAAAAAGTTCTTTTGAGACCGTTTGAGACGTGCAGGAAATACACATAAAACCACCATAAATTTAGATTAATCCCGGACAGTTTAAAGATTTTACTATTACATAACAATCGAAAGATCTCCCAAAGGCCCTGATGGACTCGCCCTACAGAGCGGCATACCCTTCTGGAATCCCCTCTCTTCCCTCACTATTTCTCATGAGACACCCCCCTTCTTGGCAATTTTGATGATCATGCGGAGGGACTACGGAAAAAACCTCAGCAAGACCTTGAACCGCATCCATTTCCAAAGGTCTTTCCTGTCTGTTTTTGATCAATAAGGCACATTGTTTTACCGAATGGAACAAGAATTCAGAAACCAACAAATAAGCGAGCGACGCAGCAGGCAAAATCCCCCAAGCCGTTGGGATATCAGCGCTCTCTTTAAATGAATGCAATCCCCCAATGAAGGCCTGTCCCGCAACAAACCCAGCAAGAAATTCCCGTGGCCTAAGGCAAGAAAAAACAGAAACTTCTCTCGGCAGACCGCAACCCTCCCTTAGATTTCTAAAATTTCCTTGGACAGCGACATTCGCTATCGCGCTAAGCCCTGCAATAACTAGCCGCAATCGAAAATCGGAAAGAGGATTTCCGATTGTGTATTGAGCCGCTAAATACCCCCCAAACATCAAAGCGCCTTTTGCCGATACTTCCAAAAGCGGATTCGATCTGAACTGAATTGACATAAATCTTCCTTTTTTTGGCGGGAGATAATCACCTTATAGAAAATAGTTCTCAAGGATTTTTTGATCTCTGCAGCCAAACCCCACTCACTCTACAGAGCAGCATCCCATCCCCTTTTTGAATCGAAAATCAACTGACATCTGGTTCGTGGACAGTCTCTTAAACGGACCTAACCTCTAAGGGTCTTTCTTGTCTGTTTCTGATCAGGAAAACGCATTGTTTTACCGAATGGAACATGAATTCAGAACCCAACAAATAAGCGAACGACACGGCAGGCAAAACCCCCCAAATCATTGGGACATCAGTGCTCACATTAAATGAATACAATAATCCCCCCAGGAAGGCCTGTCCCGCAACAAACCCAGCAAAAAATTCCCGCGGCCTGAGGCAGGACAAAACGGCAACTTCTCTCGACATACCGCAATACTCCCTTAGGTTTCTAAAATTTACCTGAATAGAGGCATTCCCTATCGCGCTCAATCCTGCACTAACTAGCCGCAATCGAATATCGGAAAGAGGATTTTCGATTGTGTATTGAGCGATCAAATACCCCCCAAACAGAAAAACGCTTTTCATCGCTCCTTCCCAAAAACGATCTGGTTCGGCTTGAATTGCCATAAATCCCCCCTTTTTTTGGCGGGAGATAATCAGCTTATAGAAAATAGTTTACAAGGATTTTTTTTGACTTCTATAGTACCAAAGCAGAAGAGCGGGAGCGATCAGGACAGCGTTACCGAGCGCGATAAAAAGGCCGTAACGGAGGCCGCTGCCAACGTCGATCCCTTCCGGGGGAAGATAGCCGACGATGATCGTGAGGAAACACCCAAATAAGCCCAGAAGGCAAATCAATCTACGGCTGCCTCGAGGGATGCGATAACTTAAAGATTCTTTGGAAGGTCTGCCTAGTTTGATCGCCGACGCGAAAAGCAGAATGTACATGATCATATAAAGTTCGGTGCTCAAATCGGTTAAAAACCAATAAAAGGCGTTGATGCTGGGCATCAATATAAAAGCCAAGCAAAAAACACTAACGAGAAGAGCTTGGGAAATCAAAATACGGACGGGGACCCCTTTGTCGTTTTTTACGCAAAAAAAGCGGGGTAAAAACCCATATTCGGCAGCTTGCATAAGGCCCTTCGCGGGCGCAAGGAGCCAATTGATCATGCCGCCGGTGCTGCCGACGATGATCATCAAGGTAAGAACAGGAATAAAACCGGGAATCCCGAAGGAGCTGAAAAATTGGGTGAATGTTTGCATGATCCCGTCCACGAGGCGGATCTCTTTTCCTGGAATCACCGTTGCGATCGAAAGAGATCCAAGAATCATGGTGGATAAAAGAACAACGACTGCAGCCCCCATCGCCCGTGGAAAATTCCTTTGAGGGTTCTCTACGTCATTAACATGAACGCCGGACAGTTCCATGCCGAGAAAGGAAGCCATGATCGCAATCAGGGAAATCCAATTTTCCATCCCTGAAAGGGCGGGAAAGATGGCTTGGGGCGTAAATTCAACCTGGATCGGTTTTCCCAAGCAGACCCAGACAATTCCGAGGACGATCAAGAGGGTGATCGGGATTAACGTCCCAATCGAGGCGCAAAAAGAATTGATTTTTGCGGAAACGCGCACACCCCGCAGGTTCAAGAAGGTCAGCGACCAAAAAACAACCAAAATGACCGTAATCAGAAAACCCTTTTTTTGGGCCAGGGCCGGATCGAATAAATAAGCGGCAGTCCCTGCGATAAACGACAAAATCGTCGGGTACCAGACCATCGTATTGATCCATTGGAGCCAAATCGCGAGCAGGGCTATTTTCTCTCCGAACGCATGCCTTACCCAATGGAACACTCCCCCTTCCTCTGGATAGCGGGAAGCAAATTCGGCGGCGACGAGAGCGACGGGAATCAAAAAAACCAGCGCGGAAAAAAGGAAGAAAAAAATCAGCGAACTGCCAAACAAGGCCGCCGCTGGCAAATTCCGGATGCTGTCGATTGCAGCCACAATGAGAAGGACAAGAGAAACTAAGCTAATTTTTTTAGTCATAGCCCCTATTGTATTCCAAAGGAGAAAAAATAAACAAAAGCTTCTTTCACATCCCTTAAAATTTAGAGGGCATCTCCAAATTCAAGCGCGGGGATGGGTCTTATCGTAGACTTCCCGTTTTAATTTTGAGGAGACGTGCGTATAAATCGTCGTCGTTGAAAGAGAGGTATGGCCAAGGAGGAGCTGGATCGTTTTCAAATCCATCCCGTTTTCAAGCCAATGAGTGGCAATCGTATGGCGGATTGTATGAGGCGTGATCGTTTCGGCAAGTCCGCTCGCCTTCAAATAAGCAGCAAACGACCTGTCGACAGACCGGGCCGTCAGTCGTCCTCCCCATTTATTGAGGAAAATAGCCTGCTCGTCCCGTTCGCCCCAATGTTCTTTTGTATCGAGCTTCCGCTCGGGATGGCCCAAATAGTTTTGCAGCCACTGGGAAGCTGTTTCGGTGATGGGGGCCTGCCGCTGTTTTTTTCCTTTCCCAAACACATTCAAGATCCCCGCTTTACCATCGAAATCGCGCCGGTTAAGCCCCACCAACTCACTCAGCCGTAACCCAGAGCTGTAGAAAAGCTCCATGATCGCCCGGTCCCTAAACCCGAGATAGCTTGAAAGGTCAGGCTGAGCGAAAAGATGTTCAATCTGGCTGTAGCAAAGAGAAACCGGAAGCCGCTTCTCTTTTTTCGGGCTATCGATTTCATCCAAGGGGTTTTCAAGGATGATTTTTTCGCGGACCGCATATTTAAAAAAACTCCTCAAAGCGGAAAGGCGGCGCAAGACGGTCCGAACGCTGGCCCCCGTCTCGTGCAGGTGGGAAAGGTAGCGCCTCACAAGCCGCTTAGAGACGGTCTCGACACCCGCTTCAGCTCCCGTTTCCGTTTTTGCAAAAGCTAAAAAAGAATTGAAATCGAGCCGGTATCCCCTGACGGTATGCTCCGAAACACCCTTCGCAGCGGCAAGATGGGCTAGAAAACGGGCAGAAACTTCGTTAAAATCCATTAAATCCCGATTGTCTTTCCTCTTTGGCTATGCTACCATTTTCTCTAAAAAAGAAAACTCATGATCACATTAGAAAATATTTCGAAAACAGTCGGCACGCGAACCCTCTTTGAAAACGTCAACTTTACATTCAACAACAATTGCCGCTATGGCCTGACGGGGCCCAACGGCTCGGGGAAATCGACCCTTTTAAAAATTGTGATGGGCGTCGAGCCTCAAACAACCGGGACCGTGACCCTTCCTAAGAAGGTCGGATTCTTAAAACAGCGGATTGAAGATTTTCGCGACCTGACCCTCATCGATACAGTGATTATGGGCAATGCCCGCCTTTGGAACGCCCTTGCCGAACGGGATCGCCTCTATGAGGTTGAAATGACCGACGAGGTCGGAATGCGGCTCGGCGAGCTTGAGGAAATCATCGCCGATGAAGACGGTTATTCCGCCGAATCGGAAGCAGAAGTTCTGCTTGCCGGAATGGGCATCCCGGAAGAGCTCCATCGGAAAAAGATGCACGAAATCCCCACCGACCGCCAATTCCGGGCCCTCCTTTGCCAAGCCCTATTCGGACACCCGGAAGCTCTTCTTCTCGACGAACCGACAAACCATCTCGACCTCGAATCCATTTCTTGGCTTGAAGAATTCCTCCATAACTATACAGGCACCCTGGTCGTCGTCAGCCACGACCGCCACTTCCTCAACTCGATCTGCACCCACATCGCCGACATCGACTATGAGACGATCATTACCTATCCCGGCAACTACGATGCGATGCTCGTGACCAAAACTTCCGTCCGTTCGCGGGCTGAAGATGAGAACAAGGCGAAAGAGAAGAAAATTTCCCAGCTGAAAGAATTCGTAGCTAAATTCGGCGCCGGAACCCGGGCCAGCCAAGTCCAATCGCGCGTCCGCGAAATCGGCCGCCTCCAGCCTCTCGACTTAAAAAAATCAAACATCCAACGCCCCTACATCCGTTTTACGATCCCAGAAAAACAAGCGGGGCAGGTCGTACTCAAGGCCGACGGCATCTCTAAAAGCTACAACGGAACTCCTGTAATCAAAAACTTCACCTGTGAATTCCACCGCGGGGACAAAATCGCTGTCATCGGAAACAACGGACGCGGGAAAACGACCCTCCTCAAGCTCCTCGCAGGGCTCCTTCCTCCCGATGCAGGCAAAATCACTCTCGGCCATGCTGTCGAAATCGGTTACTGCCCGCAAAACCACGGCGATGTGCTCAATAAGCACAGCGACCAAACGGCCTTCGATTGGCTCAAAACAAGAAAAGAGATCGTCTTTGACCAAGATGTCCGAGGCATTCTCGGGAAGATGCTTTTTGGGGGAGACGATGCGTTTAAGCCGCTCCGCGCCCTTTCGGGAGGGGAAACCGCCCGTCTCATCATCGGCGGACTCCTGCTCACCTCCCCCAATCTCCTCATTCTCGATGAACCGAACAACCACCTCGACCTCGAAGCCGTGTCAGCCCTTTCTTGGGGACTCGAAGACTTTAAAGGCACCTCGATTGTAGCGACGCACGACCGCGGACTCATTGAAGGTTTTGCAACAAAAATCATCGCGATCGAAGAAGACAAGATCTACGTCCATGACGGTCCGTTTGAAGAATACCGTGAAAAACGAAAAAAAATCGCATCTGCGTCATCGAAATAAGATTTTTCGCCGAGTTTTTGGATAGGTTCAAGTGAATTTAACTACTGGAGATTTTACAAAACGGAAATTTCTCCTTCTCAATCCTTATCAACGACATAAAAAATGCGCCCAACTCCTCCGGCGCATTTATGAATGCATCCATTCGAAACAGCCGCTTGCCCCCGAACCGCTGCTCGACTACAACACCTATCTTTCATGGATGAGACTCGACGCTTTCTCTTCGACTGATCTTCGCGCCCTTGCCGACCGCTATCATTGGCACCTCAACCAAGCAGGACTCTCTCTCAAAGAACACAACCTGCTTCCCCACATCCGCACTGGCGACCACACCCCTAAAACCCCTTTCCCCGACCAAGTCGCCATCTACCTCGATCATGTCCGTTCCGCCTATAACGTCGGAAGCATCCTCCGCACAACCGAGGCGCTCCGTATAGGCCAAGTCTATTTTTCTGAAAAGACCCCCTTCATCGACAATGAAAAAGTCTATCGCACCGCCATGGGAGGCGCCGATCTCGTCCCCTGCCATCAAAACGCAACCCTCTCAACGCTTCCCCGACCCTTAATCGTCCTCGACACCTCGGACGACGCCATCCCCGTCTCCGAATTCCTCTTTCCCCCTTCCTTTACCCTCATCCTCGGCAATGAAGAATACGGAGTCTCTCAAGATTCGCTCCGCCAAGCCGACTACTTCCTGGAAATCCCCCTCGTCGGCGCCAAAAATTCTCTCAATGTCGCGTGCGCGTTCGCCATCACCGCCGCTGAAATCCAGAAACAGAAATTAAAAGGAATCGCAGAGAGTTTTTAAGGGGTAATTTTACTGAATTGTTAGAGCGAGCTCGTCTTCTTCGACATCAAAAACTTCGTCATCTTCGATTTCCGAAGCGCTGTCTTCAGCGTCCGCTTCTAAAAGATCAACTTCAATATCGCCAATCAGGATTGCCTCCGTCGGATCCATTTCTCTAGCGATCAGATTGAACCCAGCAGTCTGAATTTCGCCACGATAAGCTTGGATTTGACCGTCGACTGCCCTAGAATAACCAGCGCCTATAAATAAACTGGCCAAAACCGTTATTGGGAAAAATTTCAAATAAGAATTGAGCGAGGAAATGAGAGAAAGCAAACCGGAAAAACCCAATCCTGAGAGCGCGTAATACCCCCCGTTATTTTTTATGGCCTCAAATACAGACGCGTGAAAATTCAAATCCCCTCGCGTCTCTGCATCGATTCTATCCAAAACCAAAGATCTTTCCCCGCTTTCCTGAGAAGTTCTTTGAAGACGGGCAATCATAGATTTTGCACTGCAAGAGGAGTACTTGATTAAGTCGAACATATGAGCCCCTTAAGGTTTTTTATGTCTTTTTTTACTTCTGGTATTATCTGCGGGCTCTGATCTTCTTTGAGCCTGCGCCGCCTTTCTACTTGAGCGGGAATTAACAGGAGCCATGGAAGCATCATCATTCAAAGGCGCGCTTGCCGCAGACTCGGAAGAAGAAGGGGTATTTCCAACAATTTCCATTTCTATATCAGTGTCCGGTTCCTCCGCAGGAAAAGGCAGCGATAGAGAAGAAGAGGGTGCCGAACTTACCGTTCCCGCATCTAAGTACGTGTTTAAAAAACTGTTATCGATCAATTCGTCGGGAACAGATTGCAGAGACGATAAGGAGGACGTCGAACTTGCTGGTTGGGTATCTAGAACTGCAATTTCTTTTCTTTGAAGTCGAGAAATTTCTTCGACCGCATCGAGATAATTTTTAATTAGAGGATTGTTGTCCAATATCTGCTTTAAGTCGCTATGTTTTTCCAAGCAACGCTTACGAGCCGTCCCGTCGTCTAACCCAAAATACTCTTCCGCATTTGACAGCAGATCAGAATATTTATCATCAATCTCGGAACATTTTTTTGGGTGCTGTTTTCGCATTTTCGTTTGCCAATAACCAGATTCAGCTAAAAGGTACTCATCCGTCATCGCTTCGATTTTTTTGCACGCCTTTTTAAGCATTTTGTCTGTAACTCCAGCTATTCCTGGGTAGAGCATGTCTTGAGTAGTGATTGGAAGTCTAAGAACCTTTTTAAGCTTGAGATGGTAGTATAAAATCGTTTCAATCGCATCCCCAAGTCCCTTTTTTCGGCACTCAGTTTCGGCGCATTTCTGCAATTCCCTATATCTTTGAGCGCGAATGGCTAAATCTTTGAACTCTTCGTCACTGAGAGGTTTGAAATAAAAATTCCATAGAATTTCGATCTCGTTAAATATAAGGAGAACTCGATCGCCGCAACTTGTCATCCCTTCCTCAAGCAAAGCTAGCATCCCATTTCTAAATTCCTCATTTTGGGCGGCAAGCTCCAGCATGTTACGAACGCGCAAAATAACATTGCCTTTGGAGGGAAAGCCTCTGGAATAATCTTCAGTCATTCGCAATTTGCCCAAATAACGAGCAAGGGTTTTTTGATTCTCTGAATCCAAAGAACGCAAAAGCGGCTGAAAACAGTCTTGATCTTTTTTTGCGATTTCAAATTCTCTTTCCCATGAGTTGATCTCTTCTTCTAAAGAAAGAGTTACAGCAGCAGGATCTGCATCGTAAATGCTGAAAGTGACATAAGGTCCTCGGCGTGGATGTTGAATTCTGTATTCCTGAAGTCTTTGCTGAAAACGTTGGACATAGGCGTAAGAAAAACGGTTGTTGTCAGCAAATACACTCCCGCTCCCAGGCAATGCGAGAATTGAATCTGGCAATTCAGTTAATAGATTCGAGCTGAGGTTGAGGGTTTCCAGATGGAGATTTTGGCTCACATCGGGGGCTTGGGTGAGTTGATTCGAACCGAGATCGAGGACCTCCAGTTGAGGATTTTGTCTTACATCGGGGGCCTGGGTGAGTTGATTCGAGCTGAGATTGAGGGTTTCCAGGTGGGGATTTTGCCTCACATCAGCGGCTTGGGTGAGTTGATTCGAATTGAGATAGAGAAACCTCAATTGAAGATTTTGGCTCACATCGGGGGCTTGAGTGAGTTGATTCGAAGCGAGATCGAGGACCTCCAGTTGAGGATTTTGTCTTACATCGGGGGCCTGGGTGAGTTGATTCGAGCTGAGATTGAGGGTTTCCAGGTGGGGATTTTGGCTTACATCAGGGGCTTGCATAAGTTGATTCGAAGAGAGATCGAGGACCGCCAGTTGAGGATTTTGTCTTAGTCTTACATCGGGGGCCTGAGTGAGTTGATTCGAAGCGAAATCGAGGACGGTCGATTGCATCCGATTTCTATATATATAACGAGACCCTACAATAGCTATCGTTCCGAGTGCGATAGAGGCAAGAGCCGAGTTCGGGTTTTCTTCGATTGCATTTGAAAGTTGCGTATAACCCCAAGATATAAACCTAGATAAACTCTCTGAAAACAGGCTCTGAATATTCATTTTAAAAACCTTTTTTATCAATTTATTAGCATTTAATTATAACGAAATTTAAATGATAATTAAATAAAAATCATTTTTTAAACAAAGAAGTAAATAATAATTTATTTAGAAAAAGGGAATCGCTTCAGGTCTTCAGCGACAAAGGTATTGGGAAAGATCGTACGGGCCTCTTCGCCAAGGGCTTCGGGATCTCGGTAGCGGGCCGAGAAATGGGTAAGGATGAGAGTTTCTACACCCGCTTCGCGGGCGAGAAGGGCGGCTTGTTTGGCTGTCATGTGCATGTATTCCTCGGCCAAAGCGCGGTGTTCTTCGAGATAGGTGCTTTCGCAAATGAGGACTTTTGCTCCGCGGGCAAGCTCGAGAGCGGCAGGACAGGGGCGCGTATCGACAACGTAGGCAAAAGCATCGCCGCGGCGGACGTGGCTTACCTCATCGATGTGGACCCACTTGTCGCCATGGGCGATTTTTCCCTCTTTTTGGAGCTTGCGAATGACGGGACCATCAATGCCTAGTTTTTTGAGTTCTTCTTTGTGGAATTTAACCGTGTCCGGTTCCGTAATGCGCCAACCGATGTTTTCCACGCCGTGATCGAGAAAAGCGGCCTCGATCCGGAATTTTCCGTCATCCTCTACAAGCCCGGCTTGTTTTACCGGATGCTCAACAACATGAATATTCTCTTTGTAGATGCAGCAATAGCGGAGCCGGTCGAAGTATTTTTTGCCGCTGGCAGGATAATAGCAATGGATGGGATGGGTGACCTTGTCGAGGTTGAGACGCATGAGCATAGACCCCAAGCCAAGGCAATGGTCGCCATGAAAATGGCTGATAAAAATACGGTTGACGACCGGAGGGGCGATCTCAGCAAAAATAAATTGTCTTTGCGTCCCCTCGCCCGGATCGAAAAGAAGACCCTCATCATTCCACCGAAGAAGATAAGCTCCGTGATTGCGGAACCGGGTCGGCTGCTGGCTCGAACAGCCTAAAATAACAATATCGCGCACGCTCATTTCTTCACCCTCTGGGCGAAAAAGGAAGCTCGAGCAAGAAAGGCGCCGATCACTCCGCCTGCAATATGGGCGGTGTTCGCGATATTGGGAGCAAAATTGAGGTCGGAAAAAATTTGAATCAAAAAGGAGACGACTTGAAGCAGGAAAATCGCCCCGATAAATAAGAGAAGAAACAAAATCGTTGCCCGGTTTAAGGGATACCCTTCCCAAGGAGCGACCTTTTCCCGCATCCAAATGAACCCCGCGAGTCCCATTACGACTCCCGAATAGCCGAGAAAGAGCGGACCTGTCATCAAATACTGGAGCATATTCGATCCAATGCCAACAACTAGGGTGAGAATGAGCGTCCGGAACCAACCGATCCTCTGTTCAATGGGGCGGCCCAAAACCCAAACCCAAATCATATTGAAAAGGATATGGAGCAGATTTTGATGCAAAAGACAGGGAGTGAACAGACGCCAGAGCTCCCCTTCTCGAATCTTCAAGAACAAAGGCCCTTCGGCTAAAGAGGTGTCTTTTTTTTGAAGTTTAAGAAGAAACCACTCGTAGGCTCCGCGCCAAAAAGGGGTCCGTTCGAGCGATTCTAGTTCAGATTGAATTTCAGAAGGGGCTTGATTGCTTTCAATCGCCTCAAGCGGAGGAGGGAGATCGAAAAGAAACTGGGATTGGATCGGAGTCATTAAAAAAGTTTTTTCCGAAACTCCCTCTTGCTTCAGTGAGGTCTCTTGCATCAAATTAATGAAGAAAAAGAAAGAGCACAAAAAAATGATAAAGATTGTGAAATGCGTTGAAAACTGGTGCAATTCCGGACTGCGGGATGTCTCCTTTTTTTCTTCCATCTCCAATTCCACAGGAGATGAGGAAAGCGACTCCGGCAAAGGCGCGTCGAATTCCGCGCTAGAACCTTCCTCTTCAAATTTTTTAAAAATTGCAACGGCCTCTTGAAGTCTATCCTCGTCCTGAACCCAAATCTGATAAGACATCGCGCCGGTTGCTGCATCAAATGAACCCTCGCTTTTGCAATCGATCCCTTGATGCAATAAATAATTTGTTAAACGGCGAGCCGAATTCTCGTTGAGAAGAGTGCCGATAGTTCTCATGAGCCTATCCGCAATGGAGGATTAAAAAGATGAGAAGAGATTTTGAGATGATTTTTGCGATTTTCGACGAGGGAACATTCGTGGATATTTCTGAGGAGAAAAGTGCGAAAAGCGCTCAAAAGATCCTCAGCTTTTTCTTCATACATTGCGGATAGGCTCATAACTGTTTAATCTTTTCAATAATTGCTGTTGTAGCCAGGCTGGGGATCCTCTCCACTAAATGAAGATGTCCTCCCAGACTTTTTACCGTCTCGGCCTCCAGGCAATGCTTGCCGTATTCAGCCCCATTGACATGGATGTCCGGTTTGATTTTCCCGAGAAGCGAACGCGGGTCGGTTTCATCAAACCAGGTGACAAAATCGACAAATTCGAGAGCAGAGATCATTTCGAGCCGATACTGAAGCGGGACGATCGGCCGGCTTGGGCTTTTGTACTGCCGAATCGAGGCGTCTGAATTGAGCGCAACGATCAACCGGTCGGCTTGCTTCGAAGCTTCATGAATGATGAACAGATGCCCAGCATGAAGCAAGTCGAAAGATCCATTCAACGTTGCAATCGTCAGCCCTTGAGCCCGCAAAGAGGCAATCGACTCTTCAAGCTGTTCGGGCGCGATGAGTTTTTTTTGAAGCCACGTGGGATTCATGTCGGATTTTCTCATTCGGGAATGCGATTTTAAAAACTTCGTCATAATATTCGACGAAATGAACCTCAAGCCCCTTCTTTAAATACTCGGGAAGCTCGTCGTAATCGCGTAAATTTTCTTTCGGGAAAATCAACACATTTACTTTGGACCTGCGGGCGGCGATCAATTTTTCTCGTAGGCCCCCAATCGGCAAGACGCGGCCAGTCAGCGTCAACTCCCCGGTCATCCCAAGATTATCGCGGACCGGAATATTGAGCAAAAGGGATAAGAGGGAGGTGACCATCGTAATCCCTGCGGAAGGGCCGTCTTTCGGGGTCGCCCCTTCAGGGATGTGGAGATGGATTTGCGATTTTTCAAAAAAGGGAACTTTCTGGGAGTAGCTGCTGACATGGCTCTGCGCGTAAGTCCAGGCAATTTGCGCCGACTCTTTCATGACGTCGCCTGCCTGTCCGGTCAGCTTCATTTCTGTTTTTTCGGCCGGGTATTTTACCGCCTCTACATAAAGGGTGGCGCCTCCAAGAGAGGTCCAGGCCAATCCCGTCGTCACTCCTACAGGATTGACTTTGTAGTACCGGTCGCTTGTAAAAATCGGTTTACCGAGATAAGTGGAGAGATTTTCTTCGGAAACAACCGTTTGTTTTTTCCCCTTTTTCTCTTTCTTTTCCCCCTTCTCAGGACCGCGCGCGATTTTCACTGCAACTTTCCGCATGATTTTTTTGATTTGGTTCTCCAAATTGCGAACCCCGGCTTCCCGTGCATAACCATTGATGATCTGGGCCAGGGCGCCTTTCGTAAACGTAATATCGGATGCTTTAAGCCCCATGTTTTTCCGGTTGCGGGGAACCAAATACTTCTTGGCAATCTCGATCTTCTCCGCTTGAATGTACCCCGACAGGCGAAGCATCTCCATTCTGTCTTTAAGCGGCTCCGGGATTGTATCTAAAACGTTTGCTGTCACAATGAAAAGGACGTTCGATAAATCACAAGGCACATCGAGGTAATGGTCTAAAAAATCTTTGTTTTGTTCAGGGTCCAAGACCTCGAGAAGCGCAGAGGCGGGATCGCCGTGATAGCTTGCCCCCATTTTATCCACTTCGTCAAGCATGATCACCGGATTCATCGTCTGGCTGTATTTCAGAGCCTGAACAAGCTTGCCCGGCATAGCGCCAATGTAGGTCCTTCGATGCCCTTTGATCTCCGCTTCGTCCCGCATGCCGCCCACAGAAAACCGATAGAATTTCCGATTTAATGCGCGCGCAACGCTTTTGCCAATGCTGGTTTTCCCAACGCCTGGAGGCCCGACCAAGCAGATGATGCTCCCCTTCACGCCGCCAGTAAGTTTCCCAACGCCGATGAATTCAAGAATCCGCTCTTTGATGTCTTTGAGGCCATAGTGATCCTCTTCCAAAACTTTTTCAGCTTTTTTAAGATCATGCGTCTCTTTGCTGTATATGCCCCAAGGAACAATGGTCAGCCAATCGATGTAATTGCGGCAAACGCCATATTCGGCCGATTGAACCTCGAGAGTGCTGAGTTTGTCCATTTCTTCGCGGATAACTTTCAATACAGGCTCAGGAACTTTTCTTTTTTTCAGCCGCTCTTCAAATTTTTCCGCCTCAAGAGTTTTATCGTCTTTCTCCATCCCCAGTTCTTTTTTGATCGCTTTGAGCTGCTCGCGTAAGAAAAATTCGCGCTGGGTTTTGGAAATGGTCGCTTCGATCCGTTGATTGATCGTGCTCTGCAATTTGCTGATATCGAGCTCTTTTTTTAAGAGCAGGAGAGCTTTGTCGATCCGCTTTTCAATTTCAAACGTCTCTAAAACATCCTGAAGCTCTTCTCTTGTTGCCGTTGTCAGAGCGACCGCAAAATCGGCCAGACGGCCAGGCTCTGTGAAATCGGAATGGCCCAAGAAAATTTGCAGCTCTTCCTTGAAGAGAGGATTCAATTTTAAAAGTTCTTTAATCGTCGTGATGATGCTGATTGAATAGGCCTTCAATTCCCGGGAGAGATGTTCCATCGGAGTGTCGTCATGGTATTTGACTTGGGCTGTCAAATATTTGTTCTTCACGGTTTTTTTGATCGTCGCCCGTTTTTCCATATTGAGGACGACTTGCGCCCCCCCTTGCTCCATCGGGATGATTCGGAGGATCCGAGCGACTACGCCGACTTGAAACAGGTCGTTGATGCCGATTTTATAAATATTTACATCTTCTTCGTGCGTTAAAAAAAGGCCCACGCACTTATGTTCTGTTTTTGCGACGATCTTAAGCACTTCGTAATAGTTGCCCGGCTCGATCACGATGGGGGCCGCCATACCGGGGAAAAAAGGACGGCGGTTCAGAGGAAGTAGGTAGAGCTGTTCGGGATAAGGAAGCGTCGGAATGAGAGACCTCTCTTCCTTTTTTGGATTCTCAAGCACATCTTCGCTTTCGATAACCGGCTCTAAAGGGGATTCTGACTCATTCGGCGTGGAATCGTCGTTCAATGGGACCTCAAATTCTTAAAATTGGAGTTCTGTTCCTTTTCTAAACCCGCGCTAGGGCAAAAGCAAGCTACTTTATCACGCCTTTCAAAAACCCGCAATGAGATGACGTGTTCGCAGCCAGAGAAGCTGCACACACCCTACTAAAAAGTTTCCTCGCATTTTAGGGAATAGAGAAATCAGCTAAACTCCAGACATGAAAATTTTGATCCTGGAAACCAGTTCCGAAAAAGGGGCTCTCGTCCTCTCTGAAAAAGAAACTGTAATCGCAGTCCGTTCCCTGGGAGGCGGCCCTGAGCTGTCAAAGAGGCTGGCGGAAGAGGTCCACGCCTTGCTAAAAGCCCATTCTTTTTCCCCGGACCTGATCGCCGTTGGAACCGGTCCCGGCTCCTACACAGGGATCCGCGTCGGGGCTGCCTTGGCAAAAGGGCTCTCGTACGGCTGGAAAATCCCTTTGATCGGAATTTGCAGTTTGAAAGCTTTTGCTCCCTTTGAAGAAGGTCCCTTCGCCATTTTGACCGATGCCAGGATGGGAGGTTTTTACGCACTTTTCGGAGAGAGGGCCGACGGAGAAATTCTTTTCCAAAAGCCAGAAATCCTCTCCCCTTCCGACCCAAAATTGCAAACCCTTTCCCGCATTGCATCGCCCCATCCAGAAGCGATCCGAAAAAAATTTCCCCCTGCCTCTTCCGTAAAATTTCATGAGACTTTTCCCGATCCAGAATTGCTCGCCCGCATCGCCTACAGACAATTTCATTCGGACGGCGCCGCCCCTTTGCATCTCTCCTACCTTTCTTCTCCGTAAACCTAATCCTCTCATAGGTTCTTGAACTAAACCCCGCAAACCAATAAAATGGACTGCATATTTGAGAAACCCGAGCTTTTGCTCAGAAATTAACAAGAGGGAACAGGAAATGCCCAGTGTAAAGGTACGCATCGGAGAACCAATCGATAAAGCGCTTCGCGCTCTTAAGAAAAAACTTGATAAAGAAGGAATCATGAAAGCGGCGAAAGCCCACCGATTCTACGACAAGCCCTCTGTTAAGAGCCGTCTGAAATCAAAAGCTGCTACAAAGCGTACCAAAACAGCCCTCCGACGCGGTTATTAATCCGCAAAACTTAGCAAACACCTAACAAGTCTGCTAAAATATCCTTGCAAAGAATAGCGCCCTATTGATAGACTGAAGGGCGCTATCATATCGTTGACCGTGAGCTATGAAAGATTATTATTCCACCCTCGGCATCGCCCGGGAAGCTACTCCTGAAGAAATTAAAAAGGCCTATCGAAAAAAGGCTCTTGAATTCCATCCCGATCGCAATCCCGACAACCCAAAAGCCGAAGCCCATTTCAAGCAGGTCTCTGAGGCCTACGAGGTCTTGAGCGACGAAAGCAGACGCCGCATTTACGATCAGTATGGAGAAGAGGGCCTGCGCGGAGCGGGAGCTGGCGGCGCTGGCGGACCCGGCGGATTTGGAGCAGGAGGATTTTCTTCCATGGACGAGGCGCTTCGCACCTTTATGGGCGCATTCGGCGGCGGCGGTAGCGGAAGAGGCGGAGAATCTATTTTCGATTCCTTTTTCGGCGGCGGCGGCTTTGAAGGCGGCGAAGAGGGTGGATCGCGCAAAGGGACAAGCAAAAAAACAACTGTAAAAATCACATTCGAAGAAGCGGCCCGCGGGACCGAAAAAGAGATCGCGATTTCAAATTACGTTGCATGCGAGGCTTGCAATGGCCTTGGAGCTAAATCGAAAAATGGCATCAAAACTTGCGCCACCTGCCAAGGAAAAGGGCAGGTCTACCAAAGCCGCGGATTTTTCAGCATGTCGAGCACCTGCCCCCATTGCTCTGGAGCCGGACAAGTCATCACCGATCCTTGCAAAACCTGCCATGGCGCTGGCCGCATGAAAGACAAACAGCGGATCAAGATCCGGATTCCCGCAGGCGTTGACAATGGCATGCGCCTCAAAATGAGCGGCTGCGGAGACGCAGGCGAAGCAGGCGGGCCTCCGGGAGATTTATTCGTCTATATCGAAGTCGAGACACACGAAGCTTTCCAACGCGAGGGAGATGATGTGTATCTCGACCTTCCGATCACTTTTGCGGAAGCTGCTTTGGGAAGCAAAAAAGAAGTTCCCACCCCGCTCGGCGAAATCTGCCGCCTCCAAATTCCCGAAGGGACCCAAAGCGGAAAATTGCTCCGATTAAGCGGAAAAGGGATCCCGAATGTCCACGGACAAGGCCACGGAGATCTTCTCATTCGCATTTCCGTCGAAACTCCAGTAAAACTGTCAGAAAAACAAAAAACCTTGCTCCGTTCTTTTGAAGAAATCGAAACACCGCAAAACCATCCCCGCAAAAAGGGGTGCATGGAAAAGCTCAAGGTTTTTTTTTCAGAATAATCAATCTGTTTAAAAGCTGAAGCGAGCAATTCCCTTCAGCAAAAATGAGGGCAAAGCTCTTCAGTTGATGAAAGGCATTCAAAACTTATGGGTGCCTCTTTTCTGTAAGCCTGACAACCAGGAATGCATAAATAGATAATCTAGAATAATTTAAGAAATTTAAAACCCAACATTTACGCATTTTTCACGCAGCACAGAAATATTTAGACATAAAATCTTTATTTTAAATTGATTAAAAACCCTTGATTTCGGCATCATTTGATGCTAAAATATGATCTGGGAAGGAATGCAGCAAGACCGACCTTCTGATGGCGAACTCGACCGAAAAATCAAAGCCGCGAAAACAGCGCTAGAGAGCCAATCAGGACTCTTTGCCAACCCCAGTAAAGCTGTCGGAGAGCTTAATGCGTTAGATATAGAGATCCCAAACCAGATCTGGGGACTCATCCGTGAGCTGCTAGAAGAGATATCGCCACAGGATTATGCAGGCACGCGGCCACCACAAAAGTCCTATGAAGAAACTATAGCCGGAAAAGAGCTGCTTGCCTTCTGTTGGCACAGCAAAAAATTAGGACAAAAAATGTATATCAAATTCACCTTGAAAGACAATAGGTATTACTACCTATCCTTACACAAAAGCAAGGTACCGTCATGAAATGTTTAAATTGCGATGGCAATAAATTTGAGAAAAAAAACTGTCGATTCACTCCTGAAATCAAAGGAGAAGAAGTCGAAGTAATTGTCCCTGCTATGGTTTGTTCTCATTGCTCAACCCCATTAATGGATGACGAACAAATGAGTCACTTAAGGAAAATAGCAGCCGATGCATACCGAAAAAACCATGGTCTCTTAACTTCCGAAGAGATTATTCGCTATCGATCTATGTTCGGAATGTCGCAAACAGCGTTTGCTAATTATTTGAAAGTTGGAGAAGCGAGCATCAAACGATGGGAAACATATTTTATTCAAGATACTGGCCAAGATGAGCATATACGCTTAAAGTGCGATGAAGCATATGCCGAATTTAGCGCATTAAACATAGAATGGAAAAGTCATCCTCCTGATATCTATAACGGGAAACGTCGTTTTAGTTGGGAGCTTTTCAAACAAGCAACCCTGCATTTAGTTAAAACCACAAAAAGCCCACTATTTTTAAATAAAGCATTATTTTACGCAGACTTTAAACATTACAAACAATTTAGTACCAGTATTACAGGCGCTAGATATGCTCATCTTGAATACGGTCCGTGCCCAAAACGATATGAACTGCTCTTTGAATTTATGATTCGTGAAGAACTGTTAAGGCGCACAGGAGGACATAATCTAGAACCTACAATACAGGCCGATCTCAGCGTCTTTGATGATTCAGAAAAAGAAATATTGGAAGATATAGCAAAATTGACTGAAAAGGATGGGGGCAAAAAATTATTGGAGTTATCCCACAAGGAAGATGCCTATAAAAACAGCGAATCCATGAGTCTTATCAGTTACGAACACGCCAAGCATCTTAAAATCTAAGAAAGCTTCCCATTACTCTTTTTTCTTCTTCAGCCAATAACTATCAACATATTCCATTTATTTGAATTAGATCGAATCAGGCTTCTCTTTCATAACTGCCCAAACAAGAGCGATTACCCACCCAAGAAACGTCCATCCAAGAAAAAGGTTCAAAACGAATATAGCTGCCCAATTTCTTTTCTTTCGAGCAACGATCGAAGGAAGAAAATACAAAAAAAGCAATATAAGTATAATTATAATTTCCATAACAATGAAATTATAAAAATATTCGGCAAAAAAGGCTATTATTTTTAATTCTAGTAACCGAAGAAAAGGATAGCTCTATCTGCTTCTAGTACCAAAGATTTTACAACGTTTCCCAAATAGGGTCTGTTTCTGCTCTAGTTTCGTCCTATTTAGTGCGTAAAATTTGCGTAAAAACTGACCAAAAAGCACCAGTTTTGTCTATGAAAATCAGATCATATTAGATCAGAGTTCGATTCTCTCCACCTCCAATATCCACACTAAACTAAGACTAAGATCACAAGGGACTTACTAAAAACCCACTGAAATTTTTTTGGGATAGATTCTTTAAGAACCTGTCCCACATTAATATAATATTGCATAACTAACTTAATATTAATTAAAAGTAATTAATTTGATAATTAATTACATAAATGATAAATATTAGACATGAGTCTTATTTTACTTAAAAATCGAGGGGTATAGAATGAAACGCAAACGTAATCGAGCTATGAGAGAACCATCTCGCGATCGTTTTGAAGGCGACCGATCTTCTCAATTCCAAAGAGATCGCCAACCCCCTCACCACTGGAACGAACCTACTCTACGAGTGTCATCCCGCAGTCGTTTTGAAAGCGACCGAGAAGGCTACTCTGAATTTCAAAGAGATCCCCACCCCACGAATTGGAACGAACCTTGGTATCAGGAAGGACGAGAAGGTTATCACGCAGACGGTTACGAATCAGGCAGCTTCCATGAACGTTCCGATGAGCGTTATGGGCGCGAAAGAAATTACGGCCCTGAAAGAAGCTCTGGGGAAAGAGGCAGGGAAGAAGAGAGACATTTTGATCGTCGCGAAAACTCCCCAAAAAGAGAAGGACGAGAAGAAAGACAAGAGGGCTATGGACGGGATCCTCGTGAATGGACCCACAAACACATGCATCATCCCGATCGCTATGAAGAACATAGATATGAAAGAGGGCCTAGAGAAGAAACGCGGGGCAGAGAAAGACCGATCAACCGCCCTGAATGGGACCGCGAGGAACGCCCTTCTATGAAGCGGGAAAGCCGCCCAGCGAGAAAAAAGACCGCCGCTAAAAAAACCATACGGTCTCGCTCAGCGCCAAAAAAAGCCCGCTCTGCTAAGAGAGCGTCTAAAGTGAAATCGCGCAATCGCAAGGCAGCTTAAACTTAAACGGTTTATGCTAAAAAAACCTGAGAGACCTTCTCTGGATTAACGTTTTTCGTCGAGTTTTTGGATTATTTTGGCCGCTTTTCGACTTCAAATTTGGGGGGTTATATACACTGTCGATATTGCCCCCCAAAAATTTGAATCGAAAATCGGCTCAAAAGAACCGAAAAATCGACTGAAATTTAATTCAGAGAAGGTCTCTGAAGGATCGGGACAATCAAAAACCGATTCCTCAGGCTATTTCAACAAATCTTTCGACAGGATGAACACGATTCACGGATATACAGGATCCTTTTCTATTTTCATCTTATTCATCCGTTAATCCTGTTCATCCTGTCTCTGACTGCATTACTGACTTTTTCGCTTTATCTAGATCTTTGGCGAGCTGTTGCTCTGTAGTATTGCTCGGACTGTCTTGGAAAGCGGAAAAGTCTTTGGCGATCTGGTCGTTTTGCTCCAACAGTTCCTGCCGCATCATTGCCCGCGCGGCATCCTGCATCACCTGCATCGCTTTATCCATCACATCTTTGAATTCAGCCTTTTGGTACATGTTGTCCGATTTGGTGTATTCTTGGGCCGCTTGCTTGAATAGATCGGCGCCATGCTTGTACTCTGCTTCGTACATCTTCTTTTCACGGGGTCCAAGCGGTTGAATATCCGAATCGGCCATATCGTTTACTCCCTTTCCCTTCTGCTTGCCAATAAAGAGAGTTTGTGTAAATAAAAAAGTCAGTTGAGGTGTCTATGTTTAAGTATTTCTTCCTGGTCCTGCTCCCTTTTGCCCTCTCGGCTCAATATTACCAGGGCACAGAACGGAAAACTCCAGAAGAAATCCAACAGGAATTGAATGAAGCGGACGCTGAATTCGAAAATGCAAAGAACATGTTCAATCCTTGGTATACAGGGCCAATCATCACTCCATCTGCTTCAATGATGCCTCCCGCCAACGGAAACATCCAACCTTATCTCTATGTCGCGGATAATTACGCGGCTTTTAATAAAAACCGAGAGTCCGTCAGTCTCCCGAATGATTTAATTCAACTCAAAGGGCAGTTCGTGATCCAAACTGGGATTACAGACACAGTCGATTTTGTCGTGGTTCCCGGTGGGATTGCGAGCTGGCAAAACGGAGAGACGGGAGGCGGTTTTTTAGATTTAGGGACTACCCTCGGATTCCTCGTCCACAAACAAACCCCCTACACGCCCCAAGTGAAATTCACAATCAGCCAAACATTCCCGACAGGAAAATACAAAAATTTAAGTTTTAATGGACTTGGCCTTAATTCTACGGGCGGCGGCGTCTATGCAACGCAATTTGGATTAGTTTTTGGGAAACTCTTCTTCTGGTCGACGCAGCATCCCTTGAACACGCGATGGTTTGTAGGGTATGAACTTTCCACCCGGGCTCATGTCAAAAACTTCAATACTTATGGCGGGGGATTTAATACAGACGGGAAAGTACGCCCCGGCAATAATTTTTCTACCGACTTAGGCCTTGAATTGAGTTTAACGCAACGTTGGGTTTTCGCTTTAGATATCGTTTATTCAGCGACAAACCAGACGACTTTTACAGGAAACCCAGGAGTGACTGCTCTGGGCGCTCCTGCAGTTGTCGGGACCGGATATAGTGATAACTTAAGCTTGGCCCCAGCGATCGAATACAACTGGAGTCCCAATGCCGGCTTTGTTGGCGGCGCCTGGTTTTCCGTCTACGGAAGAAACAGCCTGAACTTTGCCCAGGCCGTCCTCAGCATGACTTATTCGTTTCCTTGAGTAATTAACGAAGATCGCCCATCGCCTCTGGTTCCAGAGAGACGCTCTGAGAGGAGCGCGAGGCCCTGAGCGATGCGGTGACATCGAAATATCCCTTGGCCAGATCGAAAGAAAGGGATTGAGACATCGCCCTTTGGTTGAAGTTCAGTTTCTTTAAATCGACGAACTTCAAGGCAAGGTCCTTATAAGAGCGGAAATAGAACACTTTATTGGATAGGTCTTTGATGACCGCCCACTGAGTGTAATCGCCCGCGAACGAATTTTTCTTCTCCCGAATATCTCCTAGGGGGATGTCGACTGCATTCAAAAGATGCTCGGCGAGATTGACTCCTTCCATCGCGTTTTCCGCAGGCTTGGCAAAGCGGAGAAGCGCTGTCGTCCGAACAAAACGGGAAGGGGGCGTCCAATCGCCTGGAATGCCAAAAAGGCCGCTCCCTTGTCCTGTAGGGCCCATAGAGCCTCCATTCCAACTGACCGAAGATGCGTTTACGGGACTGAGCGTAAGATAATTTTGCAAATTGACAATCTGCCAATCAAAGGTGGGATAATTGGTCAAAACTCCATTCGGATTGTCGTAAATTTTCATCTCGCCTTTGACAAATTCAACAACCAGGCTCTTGCCTTTCGTATCGTGCAGCGCTAGGTGAAGGGGCGCAGTTCCCGCAATTCCTTGTACGGGATGGCCCCAGATCCGGACATTTTTCAGAGCCTCTTTCACTTCGGCAACTGTTGCAAACTGTCCTAAAATCCAACACCCCATCTCGACGAAATCGAGCGCCATCCCCGCATCTTCCGGACCGATCGTTTGGTATTGGGTTCCGGGCAGCCAAAGAGCGCCGAAAGAGAGTCCCGCTTCATTCATCCCATCCACCACGCAATCGGGAAGAAGAGAGGTCGCTGCGGCAAACCCATATCTAGAGGTCCACTCAACGCCCTGAGATCCGTCGGGCGCTTGGCTGCTTCGCCTATCTCCGCGAGGGAAGACTCTCATTTCCGCGGGAAGCGGAGTTCCGAATTCCAAAGAACGGCCATTGATCAGCATGCCGTCTGCTGTTTTCACAAGAAAGTCGGTGCAGGCAAAGGCCAGTTGCGAAAACAAACAAAGACCGATCGTCAAAATACGCATAAACGCCTGGGGTTGGGCTATAAAGTGGGTTATACAAAATCGCTGATGATTGAGGAAGAAAAAAATCTCGTATTATCCTATGATCCTCGGGCCATGAAATTAGCAATTGTCGACCACGTCGGGAATCCGGGCGGAGGCTCCCGTTATTTAAGAATCCTCATCCCCCATCTTTTAAAGCTGCGTCCTCATTTAAAAATCACTTTTTTTGGAAACCCAGACAGCATCCAAAGGGAGCGGCTCGATCTAGAATGGAAACCTCTTGGCATTGAGGTTCGGAATCTCAATTCGCTATGGCTTTTGAACCGCCGTTATTTCGGATTCAATGGAGCCAAACAACTGGTCAAAGTTTTACAGCATCGGTATGCCAAAGCTCTTTCTTGGTTTCCTCCTTTTGTTTCGGGCGCTGTCCATAAAGAGCTGGAGAAAAAAATCAAAGGTTTCGATCTCGCGTTTTTCCCCTGGCCTTATTTTCTCCGCTTGCCGCAGATTTCCTGCCCTTCCGTCGCTGTCTTTCACGATTTTAATTTCCGTTATCTTTTTTC